>Ga0181537_10000024_pt1 | contig 140644 bp, 122 predicted proteins | sample PEATcosm2014_Bin_39_FD_119765 | JGI IMG/M metagenome (GOLD analysis project Ga0181537, IMG submission 119765) | Peatland microbial communities from MTU Mesocosm Facility, Houghton, MI, USA - PEATcosm2014_Bin23_10_metaG | ecosystem: Environmental > Terrestrial > Soil > Wetlands > Peat | place... | reverse complement strand
GTATAGCCGCCATGTTTGGCGTCGAGCACACGCGAAGCCGTGCCGGTGCCGCCTTTGAACTCAAAGCAGACCATCCCGGTACCGCCGCCGACGTTGCCTTCTTCGATGTGTCCGGCATGGGCGTTGTCGAGGGCTCGAAACGTATCTTCGGCGCTCACGTGGAAGCCATTAATGTCGTTGAGAAAGCCATCCCAGGTTTCGGCGACGACGGGCAGCGACCACCAATCACCGTCGGGGTCGGGCGGGAAATGCTTGACTTGCCAGGCGATGGCGGCGTCGCGGACGATGCCGACGCTGTGGGTGTTGGTGATGAGCGCGGGGCCGTAGAGAAATCCGGACTCGTCGAGCCAATGCGTGCCGGTCATCTCGCCGTTGCCATTTAAGCTGAAGAATCCGCCGAAAACGGGATCGCTATTTGATTTGCCGCGAGGGAAAAGCGCAGTCACGCCGGTGCGCACCGGGCCTTTGCCGACGACGAGCTTGCCTTCGCCGGAGATAAGCGTGGTATAGCCGACTTCCACGCCTTTGACGTCGGTGATGGAGTTGAGCGGCCCGGGCGTCCCGTCGAAAGGCACGCCAAGATCGCGGGCGCGTGGTCTACTTTGCGCGAAGGCGAGAGAGCACAAGACCAGAGTTGTGCTTAGCAGGCAAACGGTGGGGCGGTGTTTGTGCATCATAGAGTGGCCTTGGCTAACTTGATAAGCGATTGGCCGAAAGTATAAAGCATGGTGCAAGCGTTATAGTGGTAGGGCGAAAATCATTGTCGTTATCTGTCATTATCTCTCTGAGGATTGGAGTTCCGGCATGAAGCACTGGAAGCGGATAGTTTTTGCGAGCGCGGCGGGGGCGAGCGCAGTTCTGTTTCTCAAGGGAAAGAAGGCGGCGGGATTCCTGGCGGCAGGGACCGGCCTGGTGGCGTTGGCGACGGAGTATCCTGAAGCGTTTGCGGAAGTTCGAGACACACTGCCGGCCCTGTTGCGTACAGGCAGCATTGTGAAATTGGCGACCCAAATGGGACGCATGGCCGTGCAATCGCGACACGAGCACGCGCGGCCGGAAGAAATCTGAGATTGCCCTTTGATGAGCTAGATTTCGATGCCCAACTGTTCGCGGGCGGCGGGGCTGAGGCGTTCCGGGCCCCATTGCGGCTCCCAAACGATATTGACGGTGGCGTTGCGGACGCCGGGCATTTGCTCAACGCGGGCCTTCACTTGTGCGCTGATGTTGACATGCTCGGGGCAGCCGGGCGAGGTCAGGGTCATCTTTACGGTGACGTCCTGCTGGGCATCGCTTTCTGTGCCGACGGGTTCGACGGCGACTTCGTAGATCAAGCCTAAATCAACGATGTTCACGGGAATTTCGGGGTCGTAACAGGACTTGAGAGCGCTCAGGATTTCGTCCTGCGTGAGGGTGGGCATGGAATCTCCTGCATCTAAGTTTAGCGCAAATGGGTTCATGGTTAAGCGGTATAGCCTATCGACTCCGGCAAAACCCCTAGACCTGAATACAATATCCGCCGTATTGTTGCCGGGAGTCCTGGGCAGTACAGTAGATCCACGTTTCAGCTGTTTCTCTCCACACTTCCAAGGGCCCGCCGCAAGGCGGGTTTTTTTATTAGCCGACGAATTAGATCTTCGGCGAGGCCTCGGTCGCGGCGCCTTGCTCGTCCGCGTGGATGACGCCGTCTTCGTTGGCGTAGAAAGACCGGTGAGTGGCGTCGATCTGGTTGGGCGTCATGGTCAGTTCGAATCCTTCTTTGCCGTCTTTTCCGTTTTTCCGGGTGTGGAAATTCACCGTGTAGTCGCCTTGCTGGGTTTGGGTCATGCGTTTGGTAAAAGAGCCAATGTGGATGAGGCTGGCGAGCGTGGGCGCGTATTTATCGTTCTTGGTTTTGTAGGTGTGCTGGGCGCGGAGGACGGTGCGCATGTAGCCGAGTGCGAGGGCTTCGGACTCGCTGCGGGCGGGATCGCCATGATATTTGGGCTGGTAGGGAGCTGGGGCGGTCTGGGATGAGGCCATTCCGGCCATCAAAATAGCCGCTAAAGCCGCTCCCACAGCCTGTTTTGCCCGGATCATGCCGGTTTTCATAGGTATTCCTCCTGTTTCAGACCTTCCGCTTTGAATAGATGCTTCATGTTACTGCCGTAATTGCCAACGTGTGACTATTCTTTGCAGCGTGTGCGCCAGCCTTTATCCTAACGGAAATCACCTGGAGTGTGCCCATGAAGGCAGGAACTGCAATGAAGGCTGTAGCCGCGAAAAAGCCGGCGATTCGGATTGCCGTAGTCGAGAGCGATCCTTTGCGCTTTGTGGGTTTTCGCGCCTTGTTCGATGCGGAAACCGATTTCGAGTTGCTTTCGGCGTCGCTGGCGGATCTGACGTCGATCGAAAATATCGATCTCGTACTTTTGGGCAACCGCAATGGGCAGAACCTTTTCGATCTGATGGCGAGCATGAAGGCGACGCGGCCTGATTTGCGCATTATCGTGACCGGCTCGGGCGTGGACGAAGAGACGATTTTGAAGGCCATCGCTTCGGGCGCGAAGGGATATGTGGATGAAGCCGCCGACGCCGCCGAATTTGTGCAGGCGATCCGCATTGTGCATCAGGGTTCGGTTTGGGCGCCGCGCAAAGTGCTTTCGATGTTCATTGAGCGCGTGAGTTCGTCACCGGGACGGGTATTTCCCAACGGCCGCGTGACCTTTACCGATCGCGAAAAAGAAGTATTGGAGATGCTCGTGGCAGGCCGTTCGAACAAGGAAATTGGTTCGGCCTTGGGTATTGAAGAGCGCACGGTGAAAGCGCATGTGGCGAAATTGATGCGCAAAGTGGGTGTCCAGAACCGGATCGCGCTTTCCGTGCATGCAATCACGCATTCACTTGTGACCGCGAAGTAAGAAATTCTCTTCGCCTTGCGGGAGCAGACCAACGATCTCACCTAGTTGCCGGGAGCTTAAGCTTCCGGCATTTTCTTTGGTAGCTGTGTTTTTTCTTACGATCATGATTTTCGACGCATGGGATACAGTAGCTTGGTGTCTCGTCAGCATCGAAAGGGCGGATGGAACTCTCCAAGGGGCGAATGCTTAAAGCAGTCGTTGTTTCTTGTGCGGTTTTGGCGGCCTGCGTGGTTGCGCTGGTGTGGGCCGAGCACCACGCCTCGCCGTGGATGCGCCAACAGGCCGTCAAGATGCTGGAGAACCGATTCGACAGCACGGCCGAGATTCAGGATTTGCAAGTCTCATTTTTTCCGACGATATCGGCGCATGGGACGGGATTGTCGCTCCGGCACCATGGCCGCACGGATGTGCCACCGCTAATTGTAATTCCGGAGTTCTGGGCGACGGAGAGCTGGCGAGCGTTCCTGGGAAAGCCCTGGCACCTGCAATCAGTCCGATTGCGAGGTCTGGCCATAAGCATGCCGCCCCATCGCGAAGGTCCGCCGGCGCTGAAAAAAACCGGAGAAATTCCCGTGCAAGTGGATGAATTGACATGCGAAGACGCTACGCTGGAGATTCTTCCCAACGATCCGGCAAAGCTACCGCATATTTTCGTCATTCATCACCTGGTGATGCATTCGGTTGGGCTCGACCACTCGGCCCCATTTCAAGCTGCGCTGACGAATGCGACTCCTCCCGGCGAAATCACCGCGCAGGGGCAGTTTGGGCCGTGGAATATCGAAGATCCGCGCGAGACGCCGCTGTCCGCTTCGTACGCATTCAAGGATGCGGATTTGGGCGTTTTTCGAGGTATCTCCGGGATTCTTTCCTCCGAGGGCAAGTTTGGCGGTGTACTCGAAAAGATTGAGGTTGAAGGTGAAACAACGGTTCCGGATTTCGAGGTGAAAATCTCCGGGCATCCGATGATGTTGAAAACAAAGTTCAACGCAACGGTGGATGGAACGAACGGGAACACGCTGCTGCACCCCGTGCTCGCTTATTTTGGCCGCTCGACAATTAGCGCGACGGGCGGGGTGGTGAAGGCCTTCAGCACCAAAGGCAGAGAAGTGGTATTAGACGTGAGCGCGAGCAACGCGAGAATGGAAGATTTGCTTGCCCTGGCGGTGAAATCCGACAAACCGCTGATGACTGGTTTCGTGAGTATGCGAACGGATTTTGACCTGCCTCCGGGCGAGCCGGAGATCGAAGATCGATTGAAGCTGAATGGCCGATTTGGAGTCACCAAGGCGCGCTTTACCGACGAAAAAGTCAGCGACAAAGTGAAAGACCTGAGCCGGCGCGCGGAGGGTGATCCGAAGGACGAAGATGCGGGAAGCGCCGTCTCGGCATTGTCGGGCCACTTTGCCCTGAACGACGGAGTGATTACTTTTCGGGGACTAACATTTCGCGTGACGGGAGCGAACATCCAAGTGGATGGGACGTACGGGTTGGAGAGCGAAAAGCTCGATTTCCATGGGAAGGCGACACTCGACGCCAAGCCTTCGCAGATGGTCACCGGTGTCAAATCGGTGCTGTTGAAGCCCTTCGATCCGTTCTTTCGGAAGGAAGGGAAGACAGAACTGCCGATCAAGATTACGGGAACGCGCTCTTCGCCCTCGTTCGGGCTGGAGTTGCACAAGCACTAGGGGAGTCATTTTTGTGGTCGGCGTGGTCGATCAGTGTATCTACTGGTCGGCATACTTTGGGTTGGAGAGGGTCCCTAGCGAATCAGGTGGATCCGAATGCCGAGCTTAAGGCTTTTCCAAGACTGATCGGCGGTATAAACCGGGGCATTGAGCGCGACTCCCAGAGCCAGGCAGGCCCTGTCGCCAAGGGATAGCCCCAGCTTTCGCGTTTTCCCCAATATGCTGCCGGCGATTTTGGCGTGCTCGCCAGTAAAGGGCGCGGACTCACGAATCGGGCTGGTAGCCGCATCCCAGGCATCGTCGGGATTGAGCCCGCGACTGACCAACTTGCTATGGACCTCGGCCAAATTCACCGTACTGGCTATCGCATCGCTTAAGAGTCGTGGGGTTAATTTTTCGGCCCCCGCTTCTTCGCCGAGAATCGCCAGTACCGCTGAGGCATCCAGCACGATCCTACTCACGTTTCGCCGCCTCGCGCCGCTCCGCGATGAATTCGTCAACCAGCGAAGCGCCCGGCTTTACATGTTTACGGACAAGGCGCCGTGCCCGCTCAATGCGGTGCTTTAGGGTCGAAATTCGTAATTCGTCGTCTTCGATGCGCAGCACGACTTCGTCGCCGATGTTGATCCCCAGCACCTTACGAAATGAGGCGGGGATGACAACGCGTCCATTCTCGTTGATTCGCATACGGCTTTCTGTTTGCATGGGCATGTCAACATCCTTTACATATGTCATCTACTAGATAAATGACATTATTATATATTATGGCACAAATTGAGGCGTTAGATTACACGATCGTCACCCACAAGGAAGGCATTTCCGTGTCGCGGGATCTTCGACGGGAGACGTGGACGGACTAGACCGTAAGAGGCATCGATTTCGTTCGCAGTCTCATCCGAAATTCTTGCGCGATTTTCACTTCGCTAGTTAGATCTTTTCTGGCATAATTGATTGTGCACCCCAACCTCCACCCCAGAGCGCATAAAAAACATGCGCGCCGGGGACCCCGGACGCACGACTTTCCAAAACAATTTGAGGTGATGAGCAGATGTCGGCAAAGTACATCTTTGTGACGGGCGGTGTTGTGTCTTCTTTGGGCAAGGGATTGGCGGCGGCTTCCATCGGCTGCCTGCTGGAGAGCCGCGGGCTGAAGGTCAATTTGATGAAGTTCGATCCGTATCTGAACGTCGACCCTGGCACCATGTCGCCCTTTCAGCACGGCGAAGTCTTCGTCACCGACGACGGCGCGGAGACCGATCTCGATCTCGGCCACTACGAACGCTTCACTCACGCGAAGTTGTCTCGCGATAACAACTGGACCACAGGCCGCATTTACGAGCAGATCATCGCCAAAGAGCGCCGCGGGGATTATCTAGGCAAGACAGTGCAGGTAATTCCGCACGTGACGAATGAAATTAAATCCGCGATGAAGAAAGTCGCGCAGGATGTGGATGTAGCGATTGTAGAAATCGGCGGCACGGTCGGCGATATTGAATCTTTGCCTTTCATGGAAGCGATCCGGCAGATGCGGCAGGAGTTGGGCCGTGAGCACACGGTCTTCGTGCATGTCACGCTGGTGCCGTTTATTGCGGCAGCGCAGGAGTTGAAGACGAAGCCGACACAGCACTCCGTGAAAGAACTGCTCAGCATCGGAATTCAGCCCGACATTCTTTTGTGCCGGACTGACCGGTTCCTTCCCAAAGAAATGAAGGGAAAGATTGCACTCTTCTGTAATGTGGCGGAGGAGGCAGTGATTACCGCGAAAGACGTGGCCTCCATCTACGAGGTGCCGCTGAACTTTGCGGCCGAGAGCGTGGACACGCTGGTCCTGAAGTACCTGCATATCGAAGCCAGAGATCGTGACATGCAGAAGTGGGAAGAGCTTGTGCATCGGGTCTATAACCCGAAAGCCGATGTCACGATTGGAATTGTCGGTAAGTATGTCGAGTACGAAGACTCGTACAAGTCTTTAAAGGAAGCTTTGGTTCATGGCGCGCTGGCGCATAACTTGAAATTGCAAGTGAACTGGATTGAAGCCGAAGGATTGGAAGCGAGCGAACGGGCGGCGGAAGAGCAGTTGCAAGGTTATGACGGCTTGCTGGTGCCCGGCGGTTTTGGCAAGCGTGGAATTGAGGGCATGCTGATCGCAATACGCTACGCCCGAGAGAAAAAGGTTCCGTACTTCGGTATTTGTTTGGGAATGCAAACCGCATGCATTGAATTTGCCCGCAACGTGGTTGGATTGGCGGAGGCTAATTCGAGCGAGTTTGATCCGGCGACACCGCATCGCGTTATCTATAAGCTGCGCGAATTGCGCGGAGTGGAAGAATTAGGCGGAACCATGCGTTTAGGCGCGTGGACCTGCAAAATTGAGCCAAACACGCTGGCTTACAAAATTTACGGCGAGAGTGAGATCAGCGAACGTCATCGCCATCGCTATGAATTCAATCGCGAGTATGAAGGGCCGTTGACGGCGGCAGGATTGAAGATTTCCGGTTCGACGCCGGATGGGACTTATGTCGAGATGGTGGAACTTCCGGACCATCCGCACTTTATCGGATGCCAGTTCCATCCTGAGTTCAAGTCGAAGCCGCTGGAGCCGCATCCCTTGTTCAAAGCGTTTGTCGGAGCCGCTTATGAGAGTGGATTGAAGCGACGGGCAGAAAAAGAAACGGCATCGGCAGAGTTGTTTCTGCGGCCGCAGAATGCCGGCAGCTAGTTGAAGCGATAAGCGGCGGTGTGAATGAATGAAGGCGGAGAGAATGATCTCTCCGCTTTCTTTTTTGCGGCTTACTTTTAAGACTGATTGGTAATTGTGGCGATGGTTCCATCAAATTTTGTGATATTTGCTGAGAACGGCTCGTTGTACATCGCTGCGCGGTCCTGCAAGACGCTGATGGCAACTGCCTCGCCGAGCGTCAGTGATTCATCGCTGTCGCTGCGGTAGTGAATTCCGGCATGAATTCCATGGCCGAATGTGATGTTGTGGCCGAGTTTGTTGAGCTCTCCGTTTACATTGAGCGGTCCGCCCGTGTAGGGAACAAGCGCGGTACCGGTTGCGTTGGGCATCATCGGATTGTTGATTGTCCCATTCACGCCATCGAAGAAGAACTTAAGCACAGTGATGCATGCTCCCGCAACTGAGCCGTGACCGGTCGGATAGGAAGGATGCGTGGGCGATCCCTCCGGGAAGGCCTGCGGCAGAAGATAAGTTCCGTGTTGCTTCCACACGTATGAGAGAGCATGAGAATTTAGAAAATCGCTGCCCAGCGTGACGTCGGTATACGCCTGCTGCCCGGTTTGGATGAGTTGTGCGATGCCCCCTGCGGCCTCAGGACGGGCGCGGCGATGGACGTACCACTTCTGAAACCACACGGCTTTTAACGCGCGCGTGGAAACTTCCGCCAGCGTGCCCGCGATATCAGGGCCACCGAAAGTCCCGAACCCGCTCTGAGTAACGCTCCCCGTGTAAGGATTCCCGGGGTTAAAGGGAATATTCAGGCTTGATAAAACAAGGTAGGCCAGGAAGTAGGCTTCGTAGAGGACGTCCACATGCGTCCAGGCGGCGAAGTCGCGGCCGTTGCGAACGTATCGCAGCGTGGGATCGAAAACCAGTTCGTCGCCGGTGCTGCCGCCGTTTTGCACAAGCAGGAACGAGTTGAAATCGGTGAGGTATTCGATGCCGTGTCCGCCCGTGGCCAAAAATGTTTGAAATCTTTGCGTGATGGGCAAGACTCCCAAAACCGTCGGAAGGAGGAGAAGCTGCGAAACGTAAGGTCCCGCAGTCTCGCCTGCAAAGTTCCCGCGGAAAAGCTCATTGGTTGTCACTTGTCCATTCGAATTGCGTGGACCTGTATAACCTGACAACCCGTTGAGCTCGGCGGCCGCCAGATTTGCATATTTGTTCCCCGCGTATGAAGTGAACGCGACGTCGCGGAGCAGAGCCGCCCAATACAACTCGACCATTTCTGCCGCTTGCTGTGGACCGGCAATCACTGGCGCGGGATCCACGGTAAGGTTATGCCCATCGGTTCCTTCGAGATCAAAAGCCAACCCGGATTGCGGATCCGTGAGGGTACGCGCGCCGCCCAGAATGATGTTGTTGAAGTCGGACGGGTTCCCGGTCGTCAACGCATTGACGAGGCTGGCATAAGCCGCGAGATTCACCCGGCCATAACTGTCGTGAGGCAGACACTTGGTATAGTTGGCGCCTTCGTCGGGGTAGAGTTGCTCGTCCCCATTAGTCGGGTGCTGCACCAGGGGCAGATTGAACTCGTTGGTGGCAGCGTTGACGCGGAGATTATAAGACGCTTGGGCGCGGGCCTGATCACTCAATGGGCCGATATCATCGGCTTTGGCATAAGCGTCTTTGCCTGCAATCAGCGGTTCAAGCGTGGTGATTGCCCCGGCCGCGACTGTGGCCGTGGCTACGCCGGTCAATTTGCCGAGGAAATTGCGGCGGCTGGGAGATGAGATTTCGGTAGTGCCGGAGTCGGCATTGCGGTTGGTTACGTCAGATGGGTCAGGTTTTGCATTGGGAGAACGTTTCATCGTCTTGCTCCGTGGAACCAGGGATCAGGGGAGACCGGCGAGGTGGCACAAACTTCGCATGAGGATACAGGGGGCGAGGGCGAGCGTCAAGGATGAAAGCAGTTGCACAAAAAGGAGAAGTGCATCCTCTCGTCTTAGGGATGTGGGCGGAGATGGTGTATTTTTGAGGTGGCTTCTTCGAGGAGAATTGGAGTAATGGTGCTGGCATGAGTGTTTCTTTTCAGGTCGGAGATGTGAAGATTGGTGCAGGAAACCTGTTTTTGATTGCAGGGCCTTGTGTCATCGAGAGCGAAGATCACGCCATGCGCATGGCAGAGATCATCAAAGGAGTGACGCGTGCCTTAAGCGTGCCTTTCATTTTCAAGGCCTCCTACGACAAAGCCAATCGAACCTCTATCCGCAGCTTTCGCGGGCCGGGCCTGGCGGAGGGATTGCGTATCCTGAAGAAAATTAAAGATGAGGTGCATCTCCCGGTTTTGACCGATGTCCATGACGTGCACGATGTGGCGAAAGTGGCGGAAGTGGCGGATGTGATTCAGATTCCCGCATTTCTCTGCCGGCAGACCGACCTGGTTGTCACGGCAGCCATGACGGAGCGGGTGGTCAACATTAAGAAGGGTCAGTTCGTTTCGCCCTGGGATATGCAAAGCGCGGTGGAAAAATGCAAAACTGCGGGCAACGAAAAAGTCTTTCTGACCGAACGTGGCTCAAGTTTCGGCTACAACAATCTTGTCGTAGATATGCGTTCGCTGGCGATCATGCGAAAGTTTGCTCCGGTCGTCTTCGATGCGACCCATTCGGTGCAGTTGCCTTCTGCATCGAGCGATGGAGAACATGCAGTAAGCGGCGGACAGCCGGAATTTATCCCCGTACTCTCTCGCGCCGCGGTTGCTGCGGGAGTGGATGGAGTTTTTATGGAAGTCCACGATAATCCCAAAGAAGCCAAGTCAGATGGCGCGAACGCGCTCGAATCTACGAAACTCCGCGGAGTGCTGAAGGAGTTGCTGGCCGTGCAAAAAGGGTTGGCGGAAGCGCGGACGACGACCTAAAAGCACACGATGTAGCTGTGTTGCTAACCCAAAGATTCAGGGATTTGGCACATGTTTAATCGGCCGGTCCGGCAAACAAAATCAGATTACCGTCAGGATCGGTGACGATGAAGGTTCTGGCGCCCCACGGTTCTTTCTTGAGCGGCTGATGGAAACGCACTCCTTCTGACTGGTAGCTAAGAAATAGTTGATTGATCTCATCTGCGGTCGCGACTGTGACGCTGGCAGAAAGCAGATGCTCGCGTTCGCGAATGTCCGTGAAAACCGGTTCGTCAATATGCCGCAATGCGAAGCGCGCATTGTCGCGCGAGACCTGCCCGTAGAATGGCGGATCGCCGTAGATGAAGTCCACCCCGAAGCCGAGTTTTGCGGCGTAGAACTCACATGAGGCTTTGATATCGGCAACGAAAAGTTGCGGGGCGACGGAAGTGAAGATGGGGCGAGGCGGCTTCTGGTTGCTTTCGTTGGGCATCGTGAGCGCTCCCCGAACTCAATAAGGTTACAAGACTCTGACCTGCCGGTGACATCTCAATGAGACGCGATCGCTATTCTTTTCTTGAGAAATAAATCCAACCTGGGATTGGGTTTTTTCCTGTCAGAAAAAAACGCCATCTCTGGAGAAGATGGCGTTTTGCTTTTCGAGTGGCTTCTGACTTATGCGTGCTTTTCGGTTCCGATCCGCATTCCGTAGAACGAGCGGTATACGAAGAAGAACGACACCACAAAGAAGCCCAGCGCCAGCGCTCGGCTGAGGCCGGTGCCTTGATCGGCGGTCAACTTCACCGCCAACTCGACGGCCAGCAAGCCGAAAAGCGTGGTGAATTTAATGACTGGATTGAGCGCCACCGAAGACGTGTCCTTGAAAGGATCGCCCACAGTATCGCCGACGACGGTTGCATCGTGCAGTGGCGTGCCTTTTTGATGCAACTCAACCTCGACGATCTTTTTGGCGTTGTCCCATGCACCACCGGCGTTGGCCATGAAAATAGCCTGATACAAGCCGAAGATGGCAATGGAGATCAAATAGCCAATAAAGAAGAACGGTTCGACGAAGGCAAAAGCCAAAGTCGCGAAGAATACAGCCAGAAAAATATTGAACATACCTTTCTGCGCGTACTTCGTACAAATTTCCACGACTTTCTTGCTGTCTTCGACAGAGGCTTTCTCCACGCCTTCGAGTTTGATGTTTGCCTTGATGAACTCGACTGCGCGATACGCGCCCGTCGTGACGGCTTGTGTGGACGCGCCAGTGAACCAGTAAATCATCGCTCCGCCGGTAATTAAGCCCAGCATGAATGGAGCATGGAGAAGAGAGAGCTTATCCACATTGATGGTCAAGCCGCCGGTCAGGGCCATGATGATGGAGAAAATCATGGTGGTTGCGCCCACGACAGCGGTCCCGATCAGCACTGGCTTTGCGGTTGCCTTGAACGTGTTTCCTGCGCCATCGTTCTCTTCGAGAAGATGTTTCGCGCGTTCGAAGTTCACGGTGATGTTGAACTTGGTCTTAATCTCGCTCTGGACATTCGGCACTTGCTCGATGAGCGAGAGTTCATAGACTGACTGTGCGTTATCGGTGACCGGACCGTAAGAATCGACCGCAATAGTCACCGGGCCCATGCCGAGGAAGCCAAAGGCTACAAGCCCAAATGCAAAAACAGGCTCGGCAATCATCATCGCGCCCAGGCCTTGCAGGCTAAAGTAATAGCCGACGGACATGAGAGCGACCATGGAGAGTCCGAGGTAGTATGCGGAGAAGTTACCCGCCACAAACCCCGACAGAATGCCCAGCGACGCACCACCTTCATCAGCTGATGTCACCACTTCCCTCACATGACGCGATCCGGTCGAAGTGAAGACTTTGACCAGTTCGGGGATGATGGCGCCGGCCAGCGTTCCGCAAGAAATAATGGAAGCCAGCTTCCACCACTGTGTAGTGTCGCCGCCGAGGTCCGGGATGATGACGTGAGAAACGATGAAGGTTAAGACTATCGAAACGATGGACGTGATCCACACCAGCCAGGTTAGGGGAGTTTCGAAGTTCATCACATCTGCGTCCCCGAAACGGGCTTTGGCAATGGCTCCGTTTATAAAATACGCCGCCGCCGCTGCCACCAGCATCATGATGCGCATTACGAAAATCCAGACCAGCAATTGCACTTGCACTGTCGGATCCTTAACGCCCAGCAAAATGAATGTAATCAGCGCGACACCCGTGACCCCGTAGGTTTCAAATCCGTCGGCCGAAGGTCCAACTGAGTCGCCGGCATTATCGCCCGTGCAGTCTGCAATCACGCCGGGGTTTCGCGCATCGTCTTCTTTAATCTTGAACACGATTTTCATCAAGTCCGAGCCGATGTCGGCGATTTTCGTGAAGATGCCGCCCGCGATACGTAAGGCGGCCGCGCCGAGCGATTCACCAATGGCGAAGCCGATAAAGCATGGCCCTGCGTAGTCGCTGGGAATGAAGAGAAGAATGAAGAGCATGATGAGCAGCTCCACGCTAATCAGCATCATGCCAATGCTCATGCCGGCTTCCAGCGGAATCTGGTAGATGGGGTACGGCTTGCCGCGAAGGCTGGCGAAAGCCGTTCGCGAGTTGGCAAACGTGTTGACGCGAATGCCGAACCACGCCACTCCGTAACTTCCGGCGATCCCGACAAGACTGAACAGAAGAATGATGGGCAAGGTGGTGGCGACGGGTTTGCCGGGGACTGGGGCTAAGAAGCCGAAGTAAAGCACGATCACGACAGCGATGAACACCCACAGCAAAAGCAAAAACTTTCCCTGGGTGAACAAATACGTCTTGCAGGTCTCATAGATAAGCTCGGAAATTTCGAGCATGGCCTTGTGTACAGGCAGGTTCTTGAGGCGCATGTAAATAGCAAGACCGAAACCGAGTCCGAACACACAGAACAGAATTCCGATGGTGAGCAAATTGTGTCCGTTCATGCCCAGAAAATTGACGGAAGAAAGGTCAGGAAGTTTGAGGCTGGCCTCGCCACCCGCCTCGCCCGGTTGGGCCAGGGCTGAAACGCTCAACGCCATAATCGTGATAAAGCCAGCCAGGAACTTGCTCAATCGGCATGCTCGGGACGCAAAACTAGCGAGCGACATGCGCATAATGGACTCCTCCAGAGATAGACATGATTTTGGAATGACTACGTGTCTTAAAGTCTCACTTCCGGCGCAGAAAACCGCGCTGCGCTCTATTGAGAGCGCCGGAGCGTATTGCCGGAATTCCGAACACGCTTCCACTACACGACATGATCAGGAGTGCTGAGCTTGGCCGCGTCGGATCAATTTGGCCAGCCCCCAAGATACCAACAGACCTAGACCGCGCTCTGGGGAGCCGCCTCTAAAACCAGCATTTATAACATTTTGCCGGAGGCGCGGTCAAACGAAGTTTGGACTTGATCGAGTCAACTCCACGTAGTTGGCTTCAGCTGGGCGAACTGCTGCGCTGCGTCTTTGAGGCAAAACGCACAACAGTGCGCCCGAGCTTCTCTCGACCTGATAGGGCATCAGCAGATGACTTTTATTTTCGAAGATGAAAGTTGATGACGTAGCTCTGCGAGTCCGGGTCGTAGAGTAACCGCCAGGAAATGTTTTGCTCCTTGCCCGCCAGCGCCAGAGCGAAAATCTTGTAGAAAGCCTCCCGAGCTTCAAGTTTCTCCGTTGTGGCAATCTTCACGGGCCGGCTGAGTAGATTCTGCGGATAGACGCCGACACTAACACTTTGCGATGTGAGCTTGGAAACCTGATCGCAGAGCGACGTGACCGCCTCTATGGCCGACGATTCCTTAGCGGCAAGCGTAACAATGGCGTCGAGCGGAGGCGTTTGCCCTTTTATCTGGCCCGACCCATCGTGCGCTGCAATTCCGACAACATCGAAATGCTGGCCTTGCTCGCGCAGCTCGTACCGCCCCGGATTAGCACTTTGGTTGTAGGCATCGACCAGCGCTTTTAACGTTTTCTGCTCGTCGGGTCCACCAGCGCCACCCGCGGGGAAATCCATAGTGAAAAGCCCGCCATTCGGAATATGCGGCCTCGCGCCCGACACGGAATTTATGTAGCGACCATCGTTCGATTCAACGAGATCCGTTTTGGCCATAAACTGCGGGTCTTCATAATTGACCGACCATCCATATTTGTTCCGCAAAAGATCGAGCGCAGTGACGAGGGGGCGGGCGCTTGTCACGGCCACGTGCATTGTATTGCCGGTTTGCGTTATTTCTGATGGCTTTACGGCCGCCTGCTCGACTGGCGTCTTGGGCGTTGCCAGCGATTGCGCGTGCGCGAACCAACCGTAAAAGACAATCATGCATAGTACGCCGGTTCGTCGCATCACTCAGAATCACCTTATCGTCGTTCGGTGCGCGGCGATTTTAGCATCACGAAGCCAGCACGGCGGAGAAAATTCCGGATTGACTTGTCATCTATACCGAGCGGGAACCGCCTTCGCTGGTTCTAGTCCATATGGTTAGTGCAAAGGGATTAATCGTAAATTACTAAACGATAAGGACTTGACAAGCACGAGGGATTAGTCCAAAATTCGACGGGTCAAGTAATCCTCCCCCTGCAAGGAACGCACTAATGCCACTTCTACCCCCACGGAAGTTACAGGTGCGAGTAATACGTTCTGCTGCGAACGCGATTGAAGTGAGATGAGATTTGAATGAGGTTGAGTTCTCCAAGCCCTTTGTCCAGGAGTAAGCCCCCGCTTGCTTCTGGCCACAAGAAAAACAATTCACCTGCCAGCGTTCATACGGATACTACCCGCGTGCGCATTGCAGCAGAGGGGGAAGCAGGGAAGATGTTATGCATAATATGAAAGTGGCGGCGCCTAGCGCTGTCGCGCGCACAGGTCTCGTAGTGATCGACCCTTCGTGCAACCTATTGGCTTCCAATGCGGAAGCCATCAACATTCTCACTTTTCCAGAACGGCCCGAAAAGATCGCACACCTCGAAGAGTGGGTCAGCAGCCGCATTCGTTCCCGCTTGCTGGATCGGCGGAATCCCGCGGGAAAAGGTTTTGTCAACCAATTTCGCTCGGAAAATCGAACTTATCTCTGCCGGTTTTTTCAATTGAACGCGAATGACCGGGAGAGTCAGGCGAACACGTCGCTACTCGTGCTCTTGCTCGAGAGAAATTCCAACGGCATGGTCACCATCCGCGAGATTTCCGAACGCTTTGGGCTGACTCCTCGCGAACAAGAAACCGTCCGCTTCCTGCTGGATGGACTCACAAGCAAAGAAATTGCCGAACGCATGAAGATTAGCCCGAACACAGTCAAGGCTTTCATTCGCCTCGTCATGGTGAAGATGGACGTCTCGACACGATCGGGCATCATCGGCAAGATAGCGGGCTCACAGAATGGAAACAGCAACGGGCATGGCGTAGTCCATCGGGCTAGCTCTTCGACGTAAGAAATCGGGAGTAGGCAACCTGGGGACTTGTAAACCTCAGGGTAGCAGATAGAGTTCGTGGAGCGTCCGCATGAGCCGAGCTAACCTCCCCCAGCCGGTAGGGGCGCAATCTCTAGGAGGAAGCATGTCACGAACAAAACTACTGTCTGTAATTTCGCTGGTTGCGGCTTTTGCTTTAATGGCGGGAGTTGCCATGGCAGCCACGGCGCCAGGGCCTGACACACTGAAGGTCGATTATTTCGCGAACGCTGGTGGATCAGCGGATGCGACCGTCCGCATCGTCAACCCCGGTACCACCTATGCCACACTGTGCGCGGACATTTTCGTGTTCGATTCGCAGGAAGAAATGGTGGAATGCGGAAGCTGTTCCGTCACTCCCGACGATCTACGTACGCTCTCGGTCAATAACGATCTGCTTGCGAACCCGCTGAACGGCAAAGCTCCGACGACCGGCGATATTAAGGTCGTTTCGGCAGCCACCACCGGCGGCGCGTGCCCATTGCCGACCGGCAAGACCAAGAACGGCGGAACCGTTATCGATCCAGTTCCAGCGGTTCGCGTTTGGACGACCCACATCCAGAACAACGGTACATTGACGGAAGGGTCTTCTCAGGATGCGACGTTCAGCGCCAACGAATACACCGCGCTGCAACAGCAGTGCTATGCCATCCAGTTGGTGGGCAGCGGCACAGGCTTGCTGACCTGCGGCACGGGTGAGTAAGAGGGACGAGCTTTACATTAGGGAGTTTGGCGTTCGCCGATAACTCCTTAAAGCAGCGTGGATCGCCAGGCAGCGGAGATCTGCCGATGTCTGGCGATTTTTTTTTGAATTCTTCAAGAGAACGGGGAGGAGTTATGCGGTACCTGAATATTCGTGCGTTACTGGGAAGCAGCACAGTCGTTATCTTGCTTGTATGCGGCACGCTCGCGCAAACCGACTCGACGATTGTGGCCGAAGTGGGCGGAGTGAAACTGACCGCCGCCGACTTGCAACGCGAGGAATCCTCAAAGCTTCTCCAGGCTCGCTATACTTATTATCAAGCCCAAAGCAAAGCCCTCGAAGACCTCATTGACAAGACTTTATTGGAACAAAAAGCCAAGAGTGAAAACCTCACAGTCGACCAACTGATGGATCGAGACGTCAAGTCGCAGGTCAAAGATCCAACCGAAGACCAAATGCTGGTTTTCTACGAGGGGCTCGACACCGACCAGCCGTATGCGTCGGTTCGCGACAAGATTCTCGACAAGATTCGACAGGTGCGTACTGACCGCATCCGTACGGCCTATATCGCAAAGTTGCGTGAACAGAGCAACGTCATCATCGCTCTGGCGCCGCCGACGGCGAACGTGCAGCTGGAAAATGCGGCTACTCTCGGCTCAAAAACCGCTCCTGTCATGCTCGTGGAGTTTGCCGATTATGAATGCCCTTATTGCCAGCGTGTCGCGCCGGACGTAAAGAAAATTGAGGCAGATTACGGCGGCAAGCTCGCCATTACGTACAAGGATTTTCCCCTCCCCATGCACGCGCACGCTGAAAAGGCGGCCGAGGCTGTTCGCTGCGCTGGGAAGCAAGGCAAGTTCTGGGAGATGCACGACGAGGTCTTCCGTAGCCACGAACTGGATATAGACCAACTAAAAGCGCAGGCCCGAGCTTTGAATCTGGATAGCACTACGTTCGACAAGTGTCTCGATTCCGGCGAGACCGCAGCGGCAGTGCAGCAAGATCGTCAGGAAGGCGTTAAACTGGGGCTGACAGGCACGCCGAGCTTTTTCATCAATGGGCACTTTATCAGCGGATCATTGGACTACGCCGCCTTGCATCGTCTGATCGATCAACAGCTTTCCCAGCCTATCGAGCAGACGGCTGTGACCGCTAAGAAATAGCGCCGAATTGCCCTTTCCCGACGGGCCCAGGGTTATGCCTTGGGCCTTTATTTTTTCTCGGCCACCGGGGATCTATCGTGACCTTCGTTCGGGAGGCTACGTTTTCTTCAATCCCTCCTGAATGATATGATGGTCGTGTCAATCGAGGCGCGGCTCCCGCTGCGCAGCCACACTCCTCAGTAGCTCAATGGCAGAGCATTCGGCTGTTAACCGAAGGGTTGTAGGTTCGAGTCCTACCTGAGGAGCCATTCTAAATTCCGCCCACGGTTTCACTGCGTAACCAGCCTTACAAAGCAATCCTCTGCGAGGATTCTGCGCAATAGATTCCTCACTCAGGACGATGTGCCCGCGGCCCCGGTCGACCACGATGAACCCAGGGCTGCATGGATGGCGTCGAGCAACTCTGAGTTGTCAGCGGGCTTTTGAAAGAACGCCGTGGCTCCGGCCTTCAAAATCCGTTCACGATTGCCTTGCGGATCGCGCGCCGTCAACACAATTACAGGAATCGTGGACAGGCTGGCAGCCTGTTGCAGGCGGTCGAGCACTACAAAACCATCACCAGCCGGTAAGCCGATATCCAGGATGATGAGGTCTGGGCGCTCTTTTTGCGCCATGGCCATGGCGGTGAATCCGTCGGTGGCATAAACGGTTTCGAATTGGTTGGCGCGCAGGCGCAAGTTCAAGCCGCGCCTGAGGTCGGGGTCGTCGTCCACGATCAGTATCTTTCGTCGGTCCATCATGAGTTCTCCTCTGTAGATTGAGTCACAACACCACGCGTTCGCCGTTTTTAGCGTTCCTCGGCCGGCGCAGGTTTTCCATCATAAGATCGGTCACGCTGGCGGCGATTTTTTGCGCCAGTTGCTGTGGCTCGGATATCTCGCTGGAAGCGGCCGGCAAGGTCGCGGCGACGATTTCGAGTATGCAGTTTGCATCAATTTCAGGCGCCGCTTCCAGCATCTGGCGGATGCGTTTGACAATAATCGCGGCTCCATTTTCGTCCGTCGAAGCAACGATGACAAAACGTTCACGATCACCCTGCGGACCCAAGGTGGGCAACAAAACGTCCTTGTCGGGCCAAATGCACTGGGGCAAAATCTCCACGCACTTTTGCCGCGCGTCTAGCCAACCGGCGGGAGTGGCGCGGGGCACTGGAGAAATTTCTACCGTTAGCAGCGAAATTGCCGTAGGCGCCTGAACTTGTCGAATCAGTAGCGGCTCGAGAATTTTTGCCAATGAAAACAGGGGCAGCGTGAATGTGAAGGTGCTCCCATGCCCTAATTGGCTCTCCACCCAAATGCGGCCGCCGTGTTGACGCACGAGTTCACGGCCAATGTAGAGACCCAGACCCAGTCCTTTGCGGCTATTGTCGGTTGCGTTTGGATCCTGGTAGAGACGCTCGAAAACCAATGCTCTCGCTTCCGGGCTGATCCCGCGCCCGGTATCAGCGACGGAGACATATACCATTTCGGGATCGGTCTCCACCAAGTAGGCCTTCACCATCACTGAGCCATGGGCGGGCGTGAATTTTATGGCGTTGTCCATGAGATTGATGAGCACTTGCAGCACCCGGTCGGGATCGGCATGCACCAGCGGGATGCGGCCATCCACGGCCATTTCAAGGCCGATGCCACGCTCTTTGGCCGTGGCCCGCAGCATATTGATGGCTTGTCTCACCGTGTCCTCGATGGCGATGCAGCGGCGTTCCACGCGCAGTTTGCGCGCCTCGGCCCGCGTGGCCTCGAGCAAATCGCCGATCATGTTGCGCAATTGGTTGACGCTGCGCAGCACTGTGCCGAGATGTTCTCGCTGCTCGGGCAAAATTGGTCCGGCCAAATCGTCAAGAAGCAGAGTCACGAATTGATGGATACAGGTGAGGGGCGTACGCAGTTCATGCGAGACGTGGGAGAGAAACTCATCTTTGAATTGCAACTGCTGCTTACGGCTCATGTCCAGCGACGTCAGGAGCGCCTGACGCTCGACGGCGTACCGAATCACGCGTCCCAGTTGCTTGCTGTCAAAATTGCCTTTCACAAGGTAATCCTGCACGCCCTGGTGAACGGCTTTCATGGCAAGCTCTTCATCATCCTGTCCAGAAAGCACGACGACAGGAACGCCCGGCGCTTTGCTGAGCACATTGCGAAAGGTCTCAGCTCCGTGGCTGTCGGGAAGGTTCAAATCGAGCAGCACGACCGACGGAGGCTGTTCGTTGAGCGAGGCCAGCCCATCGGCCAAGCGGTTGGCGCAGGAAACGCTGAGATCCGAATTGGCTTCAACCAGACGCAGGCGGACAAGGTCGGCGTCGCCGGGATTGTCTTCAATTAACAGAACGTGGGTGGCATGTCGATTCATGCATTCTCCTTATCGTTGGTGGCCGCAAGGTTGCTCATACTGCCGGCTTCTGGAGAGCATGGGCTGGCACAGCAAAACCAGAAGTTGCCCATCGCGGTTACGGCTGCGGCGAAGTCGCTCAAATTTCCTGGTTTGCATACGTAGCTGTTGGCGCCCAGTTGATAGCTGCGCTGGATATCGCCAGGAGCCTGCGAAGTGCTGAAGATCACCACGGGCACCCGCTGCAGCTCTGCGTTGGCTTTGACGACACAAAGCACGACATGACCCGGTTTGCGTGGCAGGTTCAGGTCGAGCACAATCAAGTCCGGGCGATCCGCGCGGGCAAATTCTCCTCTTCGCTCCAGAAAGGCAATGGCTTCATCGCCATCGCGGGCAGTATGTATGCGACTGGTGCAGTGACTCCGCGAGAGAAATTCGCTCGTCAGTTCAATATCCGCCGGATTGTCATCCACCAATAAGACTTCTGTGTGCCGATGGTTCATAAGCTCGATTCGTACGTCTTCGCTGGCAGCGTGAACCGGAAAATGCTCCCGCGGAATGCTTCCTTTTCCGGCCCCGTCGACTCATCAGCCGGATCCACCCAAATTCTCCCCCCGTGCCGCTCGATGATTTTCTTGCACAATGACAATCCGATGCCATTGCCGGGGTATTCCTCGCGTGTGTGCAGGCGCTTGAAGACCGCAAAAATCATTCCCGCGTGTTCAGGCGCGATGCCGATGCCGTTGTCGCGGACCGCAAACTCCCACTCGCCCTCCCTGGTTTGCGCTGAAATATGGATCAAGGGCTCTTCTTTGCCGCGGAACTTGATGGCGTTGCTGATGAGGTTCTGAAATACATGCTCCATCTGCGAACGGTTGACGGGCAAGACCGGAAGCGGATCCCATGTGATCCGGGCATGGCTTTCTGCGACCATTGCGGCGAGACGGTCCAAAGCGCGTTGCAAGATCAGATTGCAGTCCGAGATTTCCGAATCCATATCACTCCGGCCGCAGCGCGAAAATGTGAGCAGATCTTGAATGAGGGTTTGCATGCGGGTCGCGCCATCCACCGCGTAGTGGATATAACGTCGCGCCTTTTCATCCAGACGATCGCCATATTGCTCGGCCAGCAGCTGCGTATATGCCGCCACCATGCGCAAGGGCTCCTGCAGATCGTGAGAAGCCACGTAGGCGAATTGTTCGAGGTCGCGATTGGAGCGGGCGAGTTCCTCGACTTTGGCCGCCAAATCCTGCCGCGCCAGGCTGCGTTCGCGTTCGATCCGTTTCTCATGCAGTGCCCGGCGAATCGCGATAGGCAATCGCGCGAGCGAGTCTTTCAGCACATAGTCGGTTGCACCCTGCTTGATGCACTCGACGGCGTTGATGTCGCCAAGCGCGCCTGAAACCAGAATGACCGGCACATCCAAGCCTTTTTCGCGCAGAATTTCCACTGCTTCCATCCCCCGCCATTGCCCGAGGTTGTAGTCGGCCAGTACCACATTGGGCGTGCGTTCATGCAGCAGGTTGGCGAATTCCCCCGCTGTCTGCGCCGTCGCGCTATTTACGGCAAAGCCTCCCCGGCGCAACTCCTGTAAAATCAGTTCCTGATCAGCCTCGCTATCTTCGACGATGACGACATCGAGCGCAGTCTCAGCGGCGGGGTCGCCCTCTAGCGCCGGCGAAGCATGCCCTTTCCGGTAAGCTATGCCGGGATGTGCCGTGTCGACAGCCAGCATCATCTTTTTTCCACCAATTGCCCATTCGGTGCGGGCTGGTTTACGACCAGCCAATACAGGCCGAGTGTCCGCACTGTTTCGCGGAATTGATTGAAGTCCACGGGTTTCTGTATGTAGCTGTTCGCGCCAAGCTGGTACCCATTGATCAGGTCGCGTTCTTCCTTGGACGAGGTCATGACGACGACGGGGATGGTCTTTGTGCGGACGTCACTTTTGATAGCACCAAGAACCTGACTGCCATCCACTTTGGGTAGCTTCCAATCGAGCAAAATCAGCTTCGGCGGACGCTCCATGCTGCGTTCCTTGAAAGCACCGCGGCAAAACACAAAATCCAGCGCTTCCTCGCCGTCGCGCACGGCAAAAATCTTGTTGGCAAGGTTCTCCCTACGCAAGCCGTGGAGGGCGAGATCCAGGTCTTCCTGGCTATCGTCCACCAACAAGATGTCCACTTCGGGGATGCTCATGATAATGCTCCCATCGGCACGCAGACCTCTGTCGCGGCTTCCGCCCGGGGCCCACTTGCGAGCGTGAAATAGAACGTTGTACCCTGGCCCGGCTTAGACTCCGCCCAGACGCGGCCGCCGTGTTTTTGCACGATGCGCTGCACCGTGGCCAATCCAACTCCCGTACCTTCGAATTCTTCTGCGCGGTGGAGGCGCTGGAAGACGCCGAATAGTTTGTCGGCATACTTCATGTCGAAGCCCACACCGTTGTCCCGAACAAAGATGGCGTTCTCGAGTCCGCATTGAACCTCGCTCACAGTAATTACAGCGTGCTCCTGCTTGCGGGTAAATTTGATGGCGTTGGAGAGCAGATTCTGCAGCACCTGCTTGAGCAGCACAGGATCGCATTGCACGGGCGCCATTTTTTCAATTTGCCACTCCACGATCCGACCCTGGCACTCCGGATTAAAAATCGGCAGCAGCTCGTCCACGATCGCGTTCAGGTCTGTTCGTCGTGCCTTGAGTTCGTAGCGTCCAACCCGCGCGAGATTGAGCATTTCGTCCACCAGTTGACCCATCCGTCGTGTTCCTTCCGCAATACGTTCCAAATGCCGGCGGCCTTCAGGGTTGAGTCCGGCGCTGAATTCTTCCATCAGAATCCCTGAGAAACCGGCAATGTGCCGCAAAGGCGCCCGCAAGTCGTGCGAGACAGAGTATGTAAATGCTTCCAGTTCACGATTTGCCGCTTCGAGTTGCGCCGTACGTTGAATTACGCGTTCTTCCATCTCGTCCTTCAAGCGGCTGATTTCAACCTCGTCTTTCTTGCGCTGTGTAATGTCGATGTTCGTTTCAAGAATGTGGAGGAGTCGCCCCCTGCCATCGCGTTGCAGCGACCACAGGCTGCTAACGACGATCTCGCCGCCGTCTTTTTTGTGATGAACCAGCTCACCCTTCCAGTGACCATCGCGCATCATGCACTTCTTGATTTCATCGAGCGGAGCGGGAAATTCCGTGCGCAGAAGCTCATGTGAAATGCGCCCTAACGCTTCCTCTTTCGAAAAGCCATACAGGTCCGCCGCGCCCCGGTTCCATAAGACGATCCGGTCGCCGATGTCACGCACAAAAACCTGCGTCATCTCCAGAATGACGGCTTGCTCGCGCAGTACCTCTTCGGTGGCTCTGCGTGCAGTGATGTCCTGGAAAGCAGCGACCGCGCCGGAGATTTCGCCTCGTTCGTCCCGCAATGGCTGCGCGTTTACTTCAATCCATGTGCCTTCGGGCATTTTTGAGGACCGAACGAAGAGTTCCTCGCGTGTCGCTTGGCCTTTAAGCGCTTGCACTAGCGGAAGTTGCTCCGAGGGATAAGGCGTGTCTCCATCGTCCCGGTAGAGTCCGTAAATTTCAGGCCACTGTTCTCGTGGAGCGACTGAAGGCCCGGCGCCCAGAATGGATTGCGCCATGGGGTTCCACAGAGTGAATCGGCCGCGGGCATCAACCGCTGCAAGGCCTTCGCCAATACTGTTCAGCACAGACTCGAGCATGCGCGTTTGTTCGGCCAATGCCTGGTTGGTAAGGGCGAGTTCGTCTGACTTCGCTTTCAGTTCGTCCGACTGTTGCGCCAACTTTTGTTCTCCGCATTTTCTCTCCGTGATGTCAGTGCGAATGGCAACGTATTGGCGGGGTTTGCCGTTGGAATTCATCAAGGGGACAATGGTCGTGTCCACCCAATACAACGAACCGTCTTTCGCCCGGTTGCAAATCTCCGCGTGCCAGGCCTGCCCGCGAGAGACCGTTTGGTAGAGCTCGCGAAATAACTGTTTGGGATGGTGCCCTGAATTAATGATGCGATGGTCCTGCCCGATTAACTCGTCGCGGGAATATTGGCTGATCTGACAGAACTTCTCGTTCACGTGGGTAATTCGGCCGCGCACATCGGTTGTGGCCACAATGGAGTGTTGATCAATGGCGTACTTGAAGTCGGCCAGTTCCTGCCGCGCTTCCTCGCTGGCCCGCAAGCTCTCTTCCAACGCGTTTTGGCTTTTCTTGCGCTCGCTGATGTCTCGCAATACTTTGGCAAAGCCCGCCAGAGTTCCGGAGAAGTCATATATTGGAAAAATGGTAACGTGCGCCCAGAAAGTGGAACCATCTTTGCGAACGCGTTGGCCTTCGGTCTCGAATCGCCCGCGCGTTCTTGCTTCATGCAGGGCAAGGATTGGCAGTCCGCGGGCCACATCTTCCGGAAGGTAAAACATGGTGATGGATTTGCCGAGGACTTCTTCCGCACTGTAGCCCTTGATCCGCGCTGCGCCAGTGTTCCAACTGGATATGCGCCCTTGGGGGTCGAGCATATAAATAGCGTGGTCTGCGATGCCGTCGAGCAGCAACGCGAGCGTTGCTTCATTAGCCAGCAATGCGGCTTGCGGGGCAGGTCGTGACGCCGTCGCGGTCCGGCGTTGCTCTTCCGAAACAACGACCGCCGTACGCCGATCCAAGCCTGCGTCTGCGGACACGACCGCTGGACAAAGTTTACCCATGCAAAGAAATCATCGGCCCCACCCCTGCGGGCTTCAGTGTGGAAAAGGGGACACAAGTACACTCGGCCCGTGGCGGAAGAGTGCGACGGCACTGTACCTCCGGGTGAGGCTGCGTTATTTTGGTAACATTGTGGGATTATAGTAAGGTTTGTCAGCCACTGAATGCGGCGTTCATCGCTGTTCGCCATCATCCGAGGAGGGACATGAGCGACGATTCGCGGGACCATGAACTGGGCATGCATCGCAAAATCACGCGCAGAGATTTTCTTGACGGCGTAAGCCTAGCCATCGGCGGTGCAATGGTCGCTTCCACTTGTCCTTGGCTTCATGGAGTGGATACTTTTGCCGTCCCCGCAAATGCACAAGAGAAGAGTTCGACTTACTACCCGCCCGCGCTCACGGGAATGCGCGGAAACCATGAAGGCAGCTATACCGTGGCGCACAGTTTGCGCGATGGCGCAGCCTGGCAGGAAACGGGCACGCCAGACCACCCGGTTCGAAGTGAGGAAAATTACGACTTGGTCGTCGTGGGCGGGGGCATAAGCGGGTTAGCCGCAGCTTATTTCTATCGCAAGGCCGCCGGCACAAATACGCGCATCTTGATCCTGGACAATCACGACGATTTCGGAGGGCATGCCAAGCGCAACGAGTTCAGCGTCGGCTCGCGCATGCTATTGAGCTACGGTGGAACACAATCCATCGAGAGCCCAGGCCAGTACTCGAGCGTTGCCAATGGCCTGCTGAAAGAGCTTGGCATCGATTTGCAGCAATTTTACAAAGACTACGACCGCAAACTCTACTCGCAACTCCAAACCGCTTGTTTCTTCGATAAGAAGACCTTCGGCGAAGACCGCCTGGTTGCCGGGATGGGATCCACGGCGTGGCCGGAATTTCTTGCCAGGTGTCCGCTCTCCGAAACCGTGCGCCGCGACATCGCCCGCGTTTATACGGAGAAGGTGGATTATCTCGCCGGACTATCCAAACAGCAGAAAGTCGAAAAGCTGTCAAAGATCAGCTACGCCAATTTCCTCACTCAGATTTGCAAAGTCACACCCGACGCTTTGCCCTTCTTCCAGACTTACACGCACGATGAGTTCGGTGTTGGCATTGATGCCGTTTCCGCTCTTGCCTGCCACTACAGTGATGACGATTATGGAGCTGACAGCTACCCGGGCTTCAAGGCTCTCGGCCTCGATCCCGTTACGAAAGAAGAGCCATACATTTTTCATTTTCCCGACGGAAATGCGTCGGTGGCCAGGTTACTTGTTCGCCAGATGATTCCGGATGCTATCCCGGGCCACACGATGGATGACATCGTTACCGCCCAGGCCGACTACAGCCGCCTTGACCAGGAAGGCGCTCCCGTCCGCCTGCGTTTGAATAGCACAGTGGTGCATGCCCACAACGAATCTGATGGCGTGGAGGTCTCTTACGTTTATGAAAAAAAGTTACGTACGGTACAGGCAAAGAACTGCGTCATGGCCTGTTACAACATGATGATTCCGTATCTCTGTCCGGACCTGCCGCAAAAACAGAAAGACGCGCTGCATTATCTGGTGAAGACTCCGCTTGTATATACACACGTCGCCATCCAGAACTGGACAGCATTTCAGAAACTCGGCATCCATCAGATCGTGTCGCCAGGCTGCTATCACAACTACACCGCTCTCGATTTTCCTGTAAGCATGGGCGGATACAAATTCCCCGGCGATCCATCAGAGCCGATGATTCTGTTTATGCTGCGAACACCATGTAAACCCGGGTTGCCCGAGCGCGACCAGCATCGCATGGGGCGCTTCGAACTTATCGGCACGCCATTCTCGACCTTCGAACGTAATATCCGTGATCAATTGGGAAGAATGTTAGACAATGCGGGCTTCGACCCCGCGCGTGATATTCAGGCAATCACCGTCAACCGCTGGGCGCACGGTTACGCTTATGCTCCCAATTCTTTATTTGATCCCGATTGGCCCGACGGCGAACAACCGTGGATAGTTGGGCGGCAGAAGTTTGGCCGGATTGCCATCGCCAATTCTGACGCAGGCGCGAACGCATACACCAACGAAGCCATCGACCAGGCCTATCGCGCGATTGGAGAATTAACAGGCAAGGCCTAATTTCATGCCTTGCCAAAATTTCGTTATTCGTCGTCTTTCTTTTCCGGTTCCTTGGGCAGCGGCTTTTCGATCGGCTTACGCGGCAGCATCTGGTCGCGTTGGGCCGCATCCCAGACAAAACTCGCCACGATAATCGCCGCTTGCTTCAAATCGTCTGGCTGCAGGCGATCGTAAACATCCATATTGGAGTGATGCGTCCGCGTCTCATAGTCCAGAGGGTCTTGGATGAACTGAAACCCAGGAATGCCAACGGCGTCGAACGAAAGATGGTCAGTGCCGCCGGTGTCGCGCATGGTCAGCGTTGTCATCCCCAGATCTTTGAAAGGCTGCATCCAGGCATCGAAAATCGGCGCCACCATCGCATTTTGCTGAAGATAAACGCCGCGTATTTTGCCGCTGCCATTATCCACATTGAAATAGGCGGAGACCTTCGACTGCTCGGCCTTCAACGTGACCGGTCCGGCTTCGCGCCGCAGCAGCGTCGGCATGCCCTTCATATCAGGATCGTCCATGGGCGGCCGCGAGCCAAAGTGCTGTTGCACGTAATATTGCGAGCCGAACAGGCCCTCTTCCTCGCCGCTCCACAGTCCGATGCGAATCGTGCGCCGTGGTTTCAAATCGAGCGCTTTTAACAGGCGTACCGCCTCCATCATCACGATTGTTCCGGCTCCGTTATCGGTAGCGCCCGTTCCCGCGTGCCATGAATCCAGATGCGCACCCAACATGACGACCTCATCTTTCTTGTCTTTGTCCGTGCCCGGAATTTCTGCGATTGTGTCGTACTGCATGGGATCGTCGTCGTAGAACGTATTCACAACGTTCAGTTCCAGAGTGACGTCTTTCTTCTGCTTCAGCAGCCGGGCAATGCGGTCCCAATGTTCCACGGCCATCGTCAGCGACGGCACATTCACCGTCTCTCCCACTTTCCACGACCCGCCGGATTGCACAAAAACCGTTCCCCCGCCCGCCGTTCCCCGGCTGTGGTCAATCACCGCTAAAACTTTTTCATCACCCAGAAATTTCGCAACGTCTTTCTGGAATCGCATGCGCTTCAAGTAATCAGCGTAGGTAAAGTGATATTTCTCGTGATCATCAAATTGGGCGAGTTTGGCGAGTTCTTCGTCGCTGTAACGCTGAAATGGCGCCGTATCAACCGGTTTTACTTCGGCGTCGGGGCCAAAAATCACAATCATACCCGCCAGCTTTCCGCGGTATTTGTCGAAGTCCTCTTTCTTCTCAATATTTACGCGCACGCATTTTCCCGTAATCACGCCGTTTGTCCCCGGTGTCCATGCCTTCGCATACGCCAGTAACGGAGCCACGTCCGGCGACGTCATGCGGACATTAACATATTGATTCGCCCATCCGCGGCCGAACGGGCCCCAAGCTTCCAGATGTGAATTCGACAATCCGAATGACGTCAGTTGGTCCCGCGTCCATTCATTCGCGCGCTTCATGTTTGGAGAACCGGTCAGGCGCTCGCCGATGGAGTCCATCAGGCCGCTGGCCAGATCCATAATTTTTGAATCGTGATACTCCTCATAGCGGATGCGGCTGATCACATCCAGATCAACCTTCTCCTGCGCCAATATCGGCGCTACGCAGCCAGCCGCTAGCAGGGAAGCACAGATCAATCGAAGAAAACGATTCATGAATAGAACTCCGCAGAGAATTGGCAAACCGCGAATTATACAAGAATCTCCGCGCGAGATGCGAAGTAGATGTGGGGAAACAGAGACATCTGAATACTGCGCTATTTAGCGCGCCGTATTTTTCGTGGGTTCTTCTTTCGCGCCGTCCAATTTAATCCCTGGGTCGGGCTTGGCGCTACCCTCGGCGCCTGAAGACTCTTTTTCATCTTTGTCACTGTCTTTGTCATCACTGGTCAAATACTGCACGATCAAAGAAATCCGGCGGTTCGATGGGTCTAACGGGTCCTCCGGCTTGCGCAGTCGTTGGTCGGCGTAACCTCGCACCTGTGTAACCTGGTTGGCGCCCAGACCGCTCTCCTGCATTAATCGCCGCGTAGCGTTGGCGCGGTCTGTCGAAAGTTCCCAATTTCCATAATTCTTGTTGCGCCCGTTGTACGGCTTGGAATCGGTGTGCCCTTCAATGGAAATTTTGTTGGGTAACTTTCCCAGTTCCTGTGCCAGCATGACGAGTAACTCTTTGCCGGCGTCATTGGGCTTCTGGTTGCCTTGCCCAAAGAACGTGCCCGAAGCTGACTCCAGCAATTCAATACGCAAGCCTTCCGCGGTTACCGTCATTTCAATCTGGCTCTTCAGCTTGTCCAGATTGCTCATCTTGTGGATGTTTTTTTGCAGTTCCTCCTTGAGCTTTACCATGTCTTCTTTCTTAAGGGAGAAATTTTCGCCTGCACCCGCGAGGTTCGACCCGACTTTTTTCGACTTGCCCGTTGGATCTTTGAAATATCCACCCACCGCTTCCTGAATTTGCTTGCTCGTGTTGAGCAGCCAGAGGACGATAAACAGAGCCATCATCGCGGTCACAAAATCGGCATAGGCAACCTTCCACGCTCCGCCATGATGACCGGCATGGCCCGCCTTTTTCTTGACGATGATGATGGGCCTGGCATCTCCCATATGGGTCCCGATTATGCGGAGGCCGCAGTGGCCGCTTCTCCGCCACCCTTGCAGTATTTCTCCACTTCGACGAACGACGGCCGCACGTGCCCCGGAATCGCCCGCCGCGCCGTCTCCACCGCCATGATCGGCGCCGCGCCTTTCAGGAACGCCACCATCAGCACCCGCAGCACATGCAGGTACGCGTGTTCGTCTTCCGAAGCCTTACTCATGTTGGCAGCCAGCGGCCCGACAAATCCGTAGCACAGCAAGATGCCCAGAAATGTGCCCACCAACGCCGCGGCGACTTTATGTCCGATTTCCTCCGGGGGGCCACCCAGCGCGCCCATCGTAATCACCACGCCTAGAACCGCTGCCACAATTCCCAGGCCGGGTAAAGAGTCCGCCATCGTACTCAGGGCTGCAATCGGTTGCGTGGCCGCGTGATGATGTACTTCCATATCCAGTTCCAATAGTTGGTCCAATTCGAATGCCTCTACACCGCTGATGGCCATGCGCATCGTGTCGCAGAAATAATCCCGGATGTGGTGATTTTTTACGAACGCCGCATTCTTTGAGATGATGGGGCTCTTCGCTGGATCCTCCACGTCGCTCTCAAGCGCCATCAATCCCTCGCGACGGGCTTTGTTCAGCAATTCATACATCATTTTCAGAGAATCCAGATAACGCTGCTTGTTGAATTTTGACCCGCCAAACACTCCCACCACGCCGCCTGCCATCTGTTTCAGAATGTGCAGCGGATTCGCAATCAACACTGTGCCAATGGCCGCCCCGCCGATGATAAGAAGTTCGGCTGGCTGCACTAGCACTTTCAAATTGCCGTGCTCCATCAGGTAACCGCCCACAATGGCACCGATTACCACGACAATTCCAATGATGGCGAACATGATGCGTATTAACCTGCGGAGGCGCTTTTGACGGACGCGGAAGAATAGACAAATCCTGCGCGTTGTAATAATGACTCAATCGTGTCGCCCGGTTGCACCACGCTGTGCGTCACGAAGACGTTGAGCGACAGCTCATCGCCCCACCAGTGCAAGGTGATATGGTTCAGCGATTCCTGCAAATGGCCTGCGGCTTCGGCGAGCTCCGCAGCGCTGCAGTTTGCTACGAGCATCAGAAATTCATCTGCCGTCCAGCGCCCGAAGAAGTTTTCTCCGTCCGCGGCCTCATGCGCGGCAACCACCATTCGGCGCACCAGCGCATCTTCTGCCTCGCGGCCGCGCCGTGCGGCTATTTCGCGGAGACTGGGTGCGTGAATTCGGAGAATTCCGAAGGGAGACCGGTATTGCGTAAAACCGGTCAGCTCCTCGTGAAGATATAGCTCGCAATACTGCCGGTCCGGCAGTCGCGAGCTTTCGCTCAGGCCGCTGCGGGGCATGTGTGCGGGAGCATCGCTGCCCGGGACGTGCATTTCTGAAAAATTCTGCACCACGCCGATTACAGAACCATGCGAGTTGCGGATCGGAGCAGTCCAGGCTTGCACCGCTATGCGATGACCGTCCTTATGCCGAACATATACGAAACACGATTTCGGTTTGCCCTCCTGTAAAACACTGGCGTAAGGGCAGGCAGTTCCGCAGTCGTTGCAGCGATGCTCATCACAATGCGTCAGTATGTTGTGCTGGCGCAGGTGCCCTACGACTTCATGACGGCGATAGCCGCTAATCCGTTCCGCGCCCTCATTCCAGAATGCGATCCTGCCCGCGCGGTCGAGCATCAGGATTCCACTTTGCAAGGTCTCCAATACAACGCGATAGATATCAGGATTCTCGGTTTCCAGCATGCGTCCGCGTGCCCACCTTCTCTATCGGCGCTTGACGCCCAAACTTCAATCCCCCGTTGAAGATACGTCTTCTTTTTGCCGATGAAAGCAGTGCAACCTAAGGGAGGAATTGTGCCGGCGCGCGCCCGTTCGATTCGCTGGAAGCTCACTATACTCATTATGGCCATCAGTTCGGCGAGCCTCTTGCTCGCAGGCGTCGCGGTGGTGACCCATGAGGCTGTAGTCTTTCGCCACGATGCCGCCGTCGACCTTGATACCCTGGCGGATATTCTCGCTCGCACCAGCACCGGCTCAATCGTGTTTGACGATGTCGGCAGCGCTCGCGACTTGCTGGCTGGCTTGCGCGCCAAGCCCCACATTAGAGTGGCCGTGATTTATGCCAAAGACGGCAAGGAATTCGTCTCGTACCTTCGCGATGGTAAAGCCTCCCCGCCATCCATCGCGCCGAACCGCACACGTGGTCCACGCTTCACTAAGGACGGCCTCCTCGACTATCGCACCATCTCTTTGAACGGCGAGCCCGTCGGCACAATTTATCTAGAATCCGATCTGGAAGAATTGCACGAGAGCATGGTGCGTAATTTCGAAGTCATGTCGCTTACGATTCTTGCCTCCTGCATTTTTGCCTGGGTTCTAGCTTTGCGCACCCAGCGTCTGATCTCCGATCCTCTGCTGTCCCTCGTTGAAACCATTAAGAAGGTTTCCGACCAGCGCAACTATGCCTTTCGCCATCCCGTGACCAGCCAGGATGAGATAGGACGGTTGGTCATGGGATTCAACGAGATGTTGTCTCTAATCGAGCAGCGCGACGAGGAGTTGTCCGCCCATCGCGACCACTTGGAACACGAAGTCGCTTTGCGCACCGACGAGCTCCGCACGACCAATACGCAACTGGAATCCGCCCGCGACGCTGCCGAAGCCGCCAGCCGCGCCAAAAGTGAATTTCTCGCCAACATGAGCCATGAAATTCGCACCCCCATCAACGGCATTATGGGAATGACTGAACTCGCCCTCGATACCGAGCTTACCCCCGAACAACGGGAATTCCTGGGCATGGTGAAGTCTTCCGGAGAGGCCTTGCTCGTCGTCATCAACGACATCCTCGATTTCTCCAAAATTGAGGCTGGCAAAATGGAAATCGAAGCCGTTCCTTTCGACCTGTACGACTGCGCTGGGCAAGTCATGAAAACCCTGGCAGTACGCGCACACCAGAAGGGAGTGGAGCTGGCCTTCGAGATCGGGGGCAACGTTCCGCGATGGGTCATCGGCGACCCCGGCCGGCTCCGTCAAATTCTCATCAATCTCGTCGGCAACTCCATCAAGTTCACCGAGAAAGGAGAAGTGCTGGTTCGCATCGAAAGCGCAAATGCGGCAAAAGGGGTGTCAGACTTGCAGTTTAAGGTCGTCGATACCGGCATCGGGATTCCCCCGGACAAGCAGAAGATTCTGTTTCGCGCCTTCTCGCAGGCCGACAGCAGCCACACCCGCAAGTACGGTGGCACCGGCCTCGGTCTGGCCATCACCGCCCGCTTGGTGGAGCTGATGGGAGGCCGCATCTGGCTTGAGAGCGAGCCCGGCAAGGGCAGCACGTTTTATTTCACCCTGCATTTTGAGGAACCAGCGGACATACCATCCCCTATTCGCATGGCCTCGTCCGAAGGCTTGGCAGGCATGGCGGTTCTGATCGTGGATGATAATGAAACTAACCGCGGCATTCTTTGCGGATTGGCTAGGGAATGGGGAATGAAGCCGCTTGCAGTCGCTAGCGGTAACGAAGCACTGGCCGCTCTGCATTACGCCATTCTGCACGGGGAACCTGCGCAAATCCTATTGGTCGATGTCTGCATGCCCGGCATGGACGGCTTCGAGCTTGTTCAAAGGGTGCGTAACGAGTCGCTTTATGCTGACCGTGCCATCGTTATCATCACTTCCGCCCTACGCTCTGGCGATGCTGCGCGCTGCAAGGAATTGGGAGTCCAAGCCTATTTGTCCAAGCCGGTTCTGAAAGACGACCTGCTCGCAGCCATTCGCGCTGCCTTGGGATTGAAAGAAAGCACCGTCGGCCTGCCCAATGCCCAAAAGGTCTCGCGCGACCCCGGTCATTCGCTCCGGATTCTTGTCGCCGAAGACAACGCGGTGAATCAGGCGGTCATTCTCCGCGTCCTCGCCAAGCTCGGGCACAAAGCCATGTTGGCCCAACACGGCCGGGAAGCGCTGCGCATGTCGCAAGAGGCGAAATACGACCTCATCTTTATGGATGTGCAAATGCCCGAAATGGATGGTCTTTCAGCGACCCGCGCCATCCGCGTAGCCGAACGAATCAGCGGTGGCCATGTTCCCATCTTTGCCATGACCGCGCACGCCATGACCGGCGACCGTGAGCGGTGCCTTGATGCCGGAATGGACGGCTACCTCACCAAACCGCTACGCATGAACGAAGTCGCGGACGTGCTCATCGCCATTAGCGCGGCCAAGCTAAGGCCAGCCCAGGAAAGACCGGCCCAGGAAGGTGCGGGGAAGGAAGGTGCGGGGAAGGAAGGCGCGGGGAAGGAAGGCGCGGCGAAGGAAAGCGTGGCGAAGGAAAGATCGGCCAAGGAAAGACCGGCCAAGGAAAAACCGGAAGAAAGCCAGGAACCAACCCCTGCTCCGGAAGTGCGCCCAACGCCCATTCCCACTCACCGCAACGCTTGGAAGCGTTCCGAGGCGATCGAGCGCCTCGGCGGAGACGAAGACTTGTTTCAGGAGCTCTGCCAGATTTTCCTTGAGGAATCTCCCAAGCTTCTCCGCGAACTCAAAGATGCGTTGGCTGCCGGCAAGATTGAAGACGCAATGCGGGCCGCCCACAGCATCAAGGGAGAAACCGGCTATCTCTCAGCTCCAGAAGCCATGGCCGCGGCCCGGCAACTCGAAGAAATGGCACGTTCCAACACACTAGCTGGCGCCGCGGAGCTTGTCGCCGTGCTCGAGCGCGAATTGCACGCTCTCCACGAAAATATCCGCTCAGCCGGGGTCTGTGCATGAGTCCTTCACAGGACTTCGTGGATCATCCGGACACACTCAGCGCTCCCGGCGAATCATCCGTGAGGCGTCGCTCCTCCAAGAATGTCCTCGTCGCGGAGGATGATCCCATTTTTCGTCGCGTTCTCCTCCGTTGGCTCAACTCGTGGAGCTACATTGTGGAATGTGCCGACGATGGCCAATCCGCCTGGCAGATACTCCAGAGACCCGACGCCCCTGCCCTCGTCATTCTTGACTGGATGATGCCCGGCATGGATGGCATTGAAGTCTGCCGTCGCATTCGTGTGCAAGCCGCGCCCTATCGCTACGTCCTGCTGCTCACCGCCAGAGATAGCAAAGACGATCTCCTCGCTGGTTTTGAAGCGGGCGCAGATGATTACCTCACCAAGCCCTTTCACGCCGAGGAGTTGCGTTCCCGCATACGGGTTGGGCAGCGCATTTTAGACCTCCAGGAAGAACTGCTTAATGCCCAGAAGGCGCTGCGCTTCGAGGCCAGGCACGACCGCCTCACTAATGTGTGCAACCGCGGCGCAATTATCGACTGCTTTATCGCGGAGCTGCAGCGCCGCCGCCGCAGCAAAGAACCCCTCGGCATTATCATGGTGGACATCGACCACTTCAAAGTGGTCAACGACACTCACGGCCATCTCATCGGCGACAAGGTCTTGTCCGAAGTTGCGCGCCGACTCTCCCGCGTTGTCCGCACCTATGATCGCATCGGGCGCTACGGTGGCGAAGAATTTCTCGTCGTTGTTCCCGGATGCGATGCCGCCGGCCTTCTTAAACTGGCGGAGCGTTTGCGCCTTGCCGTTCCTGGCAAACCCATCGAAACCGATGCCGGCCCCCTCTGCGTTACTGTGAGCCTGGGTCTGGCCTTCGTCCCATTAGGGCAGGAGTGCCTCACCAATTGTGAGGATCTCCTGCGGCGCGCCGATGATGCTCTTTATGCTGCCAAGCATAAGGGACGCAATCGCGTAGAGAGCTCACCCCTTGCGGGCGCAGCGCAAGCCGGGCCCTAGCTCATCTTTCAAATAAAAATGGATGCCATGGAAGAAAAACCTGGGAATCGATCAATCCGTTGAAATCGTGAAATTAACCGTGATGCGTGCTTCCGTTTCCACCGGCTGGCCCGCCATAAGGTAGGGCTTGAAGTGCCACTGCTTCACCGCTTCTCGTGCTGCTTCAGAAAGAATAGCCGGTCCACTCAGCACTCTCAGGTTCTGAATGTTGCCATTCTTTCCGATGAGCGCTTGCAGGATCACGGCCCCCTGCACTTGCATTTGCTTGGCCAGTACCGGATAGTTCGGAGTGACCGAGTGGGTCACCACGCTCGTTGCGCTCGAGGCTACGACCACGCGGTCCGCCGCATTCGTCGCGGTCCCGTCCCCTGCCGTTGATGCAGGTGCCGTTGGTGCCGTCGCAGCCTGCATGTCCACTTGCACCGAGCGTTTGCTTGCCTCCACGGTCTGGTGTCTGTTTCCTGCGACCACATCAATTTGCAGAGGTGGGAGGACGGTCCTGCTCGAAGCTGTGATGACTGGCGAAATCGCATTTTCCGCCACCACATTTTCCGCCGCAGGATGTTTTACGTGTGTACGGTGTTGTATGGGAGCGGTCGTCGTTGGCGCAACCTGCGTCCCCGTCGTGCTTGTTGTTGTAGTGGTTGGCTGTGACGAAGTGTCTGCGACTTGGTCCTCCGGGAACAGAAAATCCGACCAGAATCCCCAATCCTTCACCGTTACCACCACCAGCGCCACAAACAAGAGGCCCAAGGCAATTCTCATCAGCCGATTCTGCGTTTCATCGGTGGTGGGCGGAGCCGGCGAGGCTTCACTGGCAGAAGCGCCAGCCGGACGCGTTTGCAGCGCGCCGTCGTCTTGGTAGGTATGCATAAAAAAACTCCCCGCCCGTGGCTGGGGGGAGCCGGGCCTAGCCACATAGTATGCGCCGAAACCTGCACAAAATCCACAAAATCATGCTGCCATCTGCCCCTTGCCCTTGCGTTCTTCCGTGCAACTTTTTGCCGACCCGCACATCCCATTTCTGCCTGAGTAGCGCATAATGTTGAAGGAAGGTCGCGGGCCACATGGCGAGCCAAAAAATCCTCGATCGCAAATTCAAGCAGATCAATCGCCGCGAACTGTTGAAAGTGACGCCCGTCGTCGCGTTGGGTGCATTCGCCATCCCCAAGTTCCAGGACGCTCTACTGAAGAAAGGCCTCGCCTTTAGCGACTGGGCTTCGGCTAAGTTGTTTCGTCCCAACCACTTAGCCCCAACATTCGCCGACTCGAAGCTTACCCCTTTTGAACGTTTCCCCATAAATGGTTATGACGTTGAAGATCCCGGCGTCGATTTCGACGTCTGGACTCTCACCGTCGCCGGCGCTGTGCAGAAGCCCGGCGACTATAAGCTTGAGCAGATTCAGGCCTTGCCTAAAATCACTCAGAACGTCCGCCACGTTTGCGTCGAAGGTTGGGACGTCATCGGGCGCTTCGGCGGCGTCCGTCTCTCCGATTTTCTTCAAATGATCGGCGCTGACCTCACCGCAAAATATATTTACGTCGAATGTGCTGACGACTATTACGAGTCGCTGGATATGCCCACGGCATTGCATCCGCAGACGTTGCTCTGCTATGAGATGTACGGCAAGCCCCTGACCCGCGAGCATGGCGCGCCCCTGCGTCTCAACATCCCCACAAAAATCGGCTACAAACAAGCCAAATATCTAACCGACCTCAAAGTCACTAACGTGCTGGACCGTGTCGGATATTGGGAAGACCAAGGTTATTCGGAGTTTTACGGACTTTAATAACTTGAGGAGTTGTGTGTGACCGAAGCTGTACTCGAAATCGAATCGCCGAAAAGCGGCGAGGCTGAAGTTGCGGTGTACGAGCATCCGCTTCCAATCCGCATTTGCCACTGGCTCAACGTCGGTTCCTTGTTCGTCATGATCGGCAGTGGCTTGCAGATCTTTCGCGCCTTCCCTAGCTTCGGCCCCAAAATTCCTCAGGTGAATCTCCTGCACTGGCCGCGCCCCTTCGCCCTCGGCGGGTGGCTTGGCGGCGGTTTGCAATGGCACCTGACCTTCATGTGGATTTACATGGGCACGGGCCTCGTCTACATCGGCTACCAATTGATGACCGGCCACTACCGCCAGGTGCTCTTCGTGCCCCGCGACATTCCCGGAATCTGGCCGATGGTGCGCCATTATTTTCTTTTCGGTCCCAAGCCTCCCGCGACCGAAGCCTACAATCCCCTTCAGAAGCAGGCTTACACGACTGTACTGATTCTGGGCGTGCTTTCGGTGCTGACCGGCTTTGCCATCTGGAAGCCCGTGCAGTTCTCCTGGCTTGCCTGGATGATGGGCGGCTTTCACTACGCTCGCATATGGCACTTTGCCGTCATGTGGGCCATTATCTTTTTCATTTTCGGCCATCTTGTGATGGTCGCGCTCCATGGCTGGAGTAACTTCGTTTCCATGCTGACCGGATGGAAGCGGAATCCGGATTATCTTCCCAGTTGGCAAACTCCGGTCACCGTCCGGGCAGCCGCCGTCGAGGTTACGGCTCCCGCACGTGCGCAGGATTCGCCGCCAAGCCAAGCCGCCTCGGCCCCGACGCAGAGTGCGCCGTTATCTAAAGATCCGGCGTCCGCTGAGGCTTCGACGAAACCGGCTGCTGGGTCGCCGGCGCGGGTAGGTACGTCGGCCGCTCCCGAGTCCCGGCCAAGTGCACCCGAGGTCGCGCCACCGGTACAGAAATTGCCTTCGCCACCGCAAGACAAGAACGGGCAGAGTTAGAAAGACGACGCGAACCTATGAGTGCGATCACTTCGGCGGATCAGCCGCCGGCCGGGGCAGATGCCCGTAAGAAGGACGGCGGCGCCGTTCGGGATGAAGAGGCGCTCATCCGCCGCGTCCAAAACGGGGAACGCGAGATCTTCTACGAACTCGTTCATCCCTATGAACGCAGACTCTATGCTGTGGCCTTTGCTATTTTGCACAACGCCCACGACGCTGAAGACGCCGCGCAGGAGGCCGTCTTGAAAGCGCTTAAGAACATCAAACAATTTCGTTTCGAAGCCCGCTTCAGCACCTGGCTCATTCAAATCACCATGAATGAAGCTCGCATGCGCCGCCGCAAAGAGCACGCCGAGATTATGGAACCTATCGGCGAATACCGCGAGGAAGAAGGCACGTACTCACCGCGCGATTTCGCCGATTGGCGCGAAATTCCTTCTGAGTCCCTCGAACGCACCGAAGTGCGCGAACTCTTGCTCGAAGCCCTTGCCTCCATCGGCGCCAAGTACCGCGAGATTTTCATTCTTCGCGACGTTGACCATCTCAGCATCGAAGAGGTCTCGCGAACGCTCGGTATTTCGCAGGCTTCGGTCAAGACCCGCCTCTTGCGCGCCCGTCTCATGCTGCGCGATTTGCTGGCCCCCAAAATGAGCAGTGGATGGTTCAGTAATCCATCCCTGCCGAAGGGAGTAAAACCATGGTAGAAAATTGCGAGCACGTCTGGCGCGAAGTCTCCAACTACCTGGAGGGCGATTTAAATCCTGCTTTCCGGGCGGAAATGGACGAGCACGTCAAGCAATGCCCTAATTGCCGCGCCGTGCTCGAGGGCACGCGCAATATCGTCCAGCTCTACGGCGATGAGCGCCTCTTCGAGGTGCCCCTGGGTTTTAGCTGGCGTCTGCGGCATCGCTTGGCCGGGGCGCAGTCCACGTGGCGGTCGGTGGGTTTCGGCTGGCTCGTGGCTGCGGCCGCAATGACGCTGGTATTAGCAGGTTTCTTCCTGGCCGATTCTTATTCCAATCCTCGTCCCGTTCTCTCCCACATGGCCGCGCCGGTGCGTCAACTGCCGCCCGATCTCGTTGTTGTGGTCGCGCAGAATGGCAAGCTATTTCATCTGGCGAAGTGCGAGTACATCCATGCCGAAGGCCATCCCGTTCGCATCATGACCGCTCGGGAAGCGCTCCATGAGGGCTACATGCCGTGTGTTCGCTGCCTCGGCGAATATGTTGTGAAGGTCGCAATGGACTTCCTCCGCGGATTGCCCCATTCAAGCCACTCGGCTTAGCGTCTTGTCATCCCGAATACCTTCGCTGCTCATCGCGGGCGGCCTGCCCTGAGCGAAGTCGAAGGGATCTCGCGCGCGTAGCGTCACTCCTCCATCGATCTTGTTATTCCGAACCCGCCTTAGCGTGAGGAGCACTGCCTCTATGACCTCTCCGGGTGTCCGCATCTTCATGAAAAGCGGGCGCATAGCCGCGCCCCGGGGTACGCGGCATCTTTTTTCGCCCGTCGCCCGTATATCCGGATAGCATGAACGCCTTAGCTTATCGCTTCATGAATGTGATGGAATCCGAGCCCCGCGCGATTGCTCGCGGCCTTCGCCGCCGCGATCCCGACCTGCTCGACCATCTCATTGAGCAATATCAACACCGGCTTCTACGCTATCTGGTTTCCCTCTGCGGAAATCGTGAACTCGCCGAGGACCTTTTCCAGGAAACTTGGATTCGCGTCCTGGAACGCGGCCATCAATACGACGGCAAACATGAATTCAATACCTGGCTTTATGCGGTCGCCAGAAATCTGACCATCGATTATTTGCGCAAGAAAAGTCCCCTCAGTCTTGACGGGCTTATGGAAAAAGAAGGCAAAGACGAGCGCGAATACCACTCCTCTCAACTGGAACCGGTCGATGCTCGCCCTATGGCGTGGGAAGTGGTTGAGCAGCACGAACAAGCCGAACGCATCAATGGAGCGCTCGTTGAAATTCCAGCTGAGTACCGCGAGACCGTGGTTTTGCGCTTTCAGGAAGGCTTGGCGCTCGAAGAGATTGCAACCGTAACCGGGGCCAAACTCGGCACCGTGAAGTCGCGCTTGTATCGCGGGCTGAACCTGTTGATGGGCCGCTTGGAGGGAACACAGGCATGACCCGCAATCTACATGATGAAGCGCGCGAGTTAATCGCGCTGGGCAATGATTCGTCGGAAGCACAGCAAATTTGGCTTCGCGCGCATCTCGCCGAATGTGAATCCTGCCGCCGTTATGAAGCTGCCGCGCGTGAGGTAGTTCGCAGTGTGCGTTCTTTGCCCCTTGCCGCTGACGCCCGCCTCGTGCGCGCAACCCAAATGCGGGTCCGCTTCCATGCCGGCCGGTTGCGGGAAACCCGGGAACGCTTCTGGTTCGTGGGAGTGGCATGTCTGGGCGTTGGGCTTTCCGGCACGCTCACGATTCCTGTGATGTGGCGGCTCTTTGCCTGGCTGGGCGAACGAGTTGGCGTTTCCAGCTTGGTGTGGCAGGCGGGGTTTGCCCTCTTCTGGATCCTGCCCGCTCTCATCGCCGGAGTCGTTTTGTTGACTCGGGGCACATATCTGGCGGATCACGATGGGCACCAGAATTCCGATTGAACGCATCGGACGCGAACTACCAGCGGCGAACGGCCAACGGCAAGCAAAGCAGTGTTAGGGGGATTCAAATGCCAGTCAAACACGAAACTTCAACCCGATTCATGGACGAAATCCGCGGCGTCTCACCCTGGGTCTACGCCTTCATAGGCCTGGGCTACGTCGCTGCATTTTCCGCGGTTGTCTACGCCACGCTCTCCGGTCATCCGCCATTTCCGTTAGTGGAAATGATCCCGTTGGCATTTCTCGGAGGAACCGTCATTGGCTTGTACATCCTCCTCATCGGATATATCAATCACGATGCTCGCCTCCGTGGAATGAGCCCACTCGGTTGGACGCTTCTGGCCATCTTTGTGCCAAACGCCCTGGGCATCGTTTTGTATTTCCTCCTGCGGAAACCACGCGTCGCTACTTGTCCGCAGTGCAATAGTGTGGTTCAACCCGGCTTCAACTTTTGCCCGCAATGCAATTGTAAATTGAGCCCGAACTGCCCGCAGTGCCAGCGTATTGTGGGCGCAAGCGATGTCTATTGTCCGTACTGCGGCACTTCAGTGCGCGATCAGTCAGCATCGCAGAGTGCGGCCAAGCTTTCCGGCCAGGGAGCCTGACCATGCGATTGCCCCTGCTGATTTTCCACATCACCGCAGGCGTCCTGGCAATGTTGGCGGGCGCCGCCGCAATCACCTTTCGCAAGGGTTCTCACTGGCATGGTGTGGCAGGGAATATTTTCGTGGCGTCGATGGTGACGATGGGAGCGGCCGCCTCATGCCTCGCCTACATGAAGCACCAGACCAATAATTTTTTCGGAGGCATCCTGGCCATCTACATGGTCACAACCGCCTGGTCGGCAGCACGCCAGAAAGGCGGACAAACCGCAATTCTGAATTGGCTTGGATTCTTATTCGCCCTCGTCTTCGGCGCTCTCAGCGTCTTTCACGGCTTCCTCAAAATTACTGGACGCGAAGCCTTGGATCCCAATACTTACTCCTTCATGCAGATCTTCATCGGTTCAGTGCTGCTGCTGTGTGCGCTCGGCGATCTTCGCGTGCTCCTGCGCGGAATTTCCGGTAAACGCCGCATCGTCCGGCATCTTTGGCGCATGTGTTTCGGCTGGTTTATCGCCACCGGCTCGTTTTTTCTGGGACAGCAGCAGGTGTTTCCCGTTTGGTTGCAGGGCTCGCCAGTACTTGTCGTCCTGGCGCTGCTCCCACTGCTGCTTCTAATCTTTTGGACGATTCGCGTCCGCTTCACCGGCGCATACCTAAAAATGTCCGCACTCAATCCCCTTGTCGTTCCGAGCCATTCGGAGTCGCGCTAGCGGCGAGGATGCGCGTAGGAATCTGCTTTTACCCCTGAGAACTGAACCAAAAGGCAGGCGTCGTTTAGCGCCTGCCCCCATCCCAAACACCCTAGTGCTTCATGTTGTCGTTCGACATGTTGTCCTTGCTCATGTCGTCTTTCTTCGCCGCGTCTTTCTTGGTTTTCGTCTTCTTGCTCTTCGTCGCCTTCTTGTCCTTCGCCATGTTGTCGTTCTTCATGCTGTCGGACTTCATCGCGTCATCTTTCTTCATCGAATCCTGGCTCATATTGTCCTGGGCGAACGCCGCCATCGACAGAGTCAGAAAACACACAGCCATCAGCGATCCAAAAAACTTCTTCATAACACTCTCCTCATTTTGAGCAGGTTAAATTGGCGCCTTAACTGCGCGCCCCCATGAGATGTACCAGAAAGCATAAAGTTACACAATGCCCGATGAACTTCCGAGATTAAGACTTTTTAACAAAACCTGAACGGACAACTTGGCGCGCGAAAACCTACCTCGATCTGGCCACCCAAACAAGCTGATTTTTATCCGAATTTCTATCTTCTAACGCTGCCCCACCCTTTCGCGTTCTTTTGCGAAAGGGTGGGCACCACAATCCAGACGACGTGGCTTCTCACCGCCGCACGACCCAGCCAACCCATGCTTCGAACCGCAACTACGTCGCCGATACCTTCGTCCAATAGACGCGCAAGCGCTTTTGTAGCTTAATGAGCGTAGCCTAACTGCCACAGGCCATCGAAAAGGAGTTACAAAATGACAACCAAAGGAAAAATCCTGGTACTAGTATCGAGCGGTCGCGGCTTGCCCTTGAAAGATGGCAAGATTTACAAAGGCGCCGGCTACTATCTCAACGAGTTGACCGTTCCCGTTCGCGCCCTGATGAAGGAGGGTTACGAAATCACCTTCGCCAACCCCAGAGGCAACACACCCCAGGTGGATGTGCATTCAGAGGTCGCTGATTTCTTCGGCGGGGACGCGGCCAAGCTTCAGGACTATATGCTATTCCGCGACGGCCTGACTGCCCTCAGAGATCCGATGCGCATCTCCGATGTGATCGCATCCGGGCTGGATCAATACGACGCTGTTTTCGTCCCCGGCGGCCATGGTCCGATGATCGATCTTCTCGATGATCCCGACGCTGGCATTGTGATGCGACACTTCCACGAAACATCCAAGCCCACGGCGGTGCTCTGCCATGGCCCGATTTCGCTTCTCTCGGCTCTTCCGAATTCAATCGAGTATGTCGCGGCGCTGAGCGCGGGCGATATTGCTGGAGCGCGGGCCAAGGCTAAGGGCTGGATCTATGCCGGATACAAGATGACCATCTTTTCCACCGCCGAAGAGCAGCAGCGCGAGCCGATTGAGATTGATGGCAAGGTTCTCTTCTACCCGGACTTCGCCTTGAGCACGGCGGGCGGTGACGTGAGTGTGGTCGCTCCATGGGGGAGCTACGTCCTTCAAGATCGCGAGTTGATTTCAGGTCAGAACCCGTTCTCCGACCAAGCGCTTCTAAAGCTTCTTTTGCCGGCGCTCGAGAAAAGAAGAAAACAACCTCAGGCCGCATAGTGCGGGAGAAGCACGCGGGAATCCGGGATGGTGCGGCTGACCCAGCCAATCACGCGGATTTCCCGCCCCGTACCTTTCTCGATGACGCTGCCCCACCATTTCGCACTCTTTGCGAAAGGGTGGGCGCCACCAACCCATCCGAAGCACGGAGTGTCGCGTTTTAGAACAGTCCGCAACGGCGGCAAGTTTCCAAGTCGCAAACAACTGCACATAAAACCGCAAGATATTTCTCCTCGGCATGAAAACTTCTGAATCCGCGCGAAACACATGCACAAAAGAGTAGACAGGGGTCGCAATTAGTGTAAACTCGCCTAGTTTCACGAGCCTAGATACGTTGAAACGAACCTGCATCCGGAGTCCTGAAATGAATACTCGATTGAACTTTGCGCTTACAGCTCTTCTGTTGATTTTCTGCTGCGCAGTGGCGCAAGCTCAGAACCCGCAGCCATCGATTAATTCTTTCTCTCCACCCGACGTGTACGCCGGAGGTCCCACCTTTACGTTGACTGTGAAAGGCACCGGATTTATTTCTTCCACGGTGATTTACTGGGGCCCTTTCGATGAGCCGTTGTCCACAACCTACGTGAGTGCTACTGAGGTCACCGCGATAGTGCCTGCCGACGACATCACATATCCGAACACCGTATACATCTATGCCTACAACCCTCCGCCCGGTGGAGGTGAGTCGCAAAACCTTCCATACTCTGTGATCGCCCTTGATCCTTCGCTTTCCTCCCTCTCTCCCGCAGCCGTCGTGGCTGGCAGTTCCGCCACGACCCTTACCATTAACGGGTATAACTTCTTGGGTGGAGCATCTGTCCTATTTAACAATCAAAAGGCGCCTACGACGTTCGTTAATTCCGGCGAACTGCAAGTCCAAATTCCAAAGTCTCGCCTTACCGAGCCGCAGATTGTGCAGATTGCCGTGCAGAACCCCGCTCCCGGCGGATTGTCGCCCATTTTAGATTTCAATGTGTCTTATCCGGCGCAGGTAAGGACCTTGAACCTCCCTGCGAACGATCTCGTTTGGGATCCAAACGCACAGCTCATCTATGCTTCGTTGCCCAGTAGTTACGGGACAAACGGAAACAGCATCGCCGTGATTAGCCCGTTTAGCGGGAAGATTCTTGCGTACCACTTTGTGGGAAGCGAGCCAAACCAGTTGGCGCTTTCGGCCGATGGCAGCTATCTCTATGTGGGATTGAACGGCAACGGCTCGGTGCAGCGGATGATTCTACCCAGTTTCGCCCTGGACATTAACGTCAGCCTCGGAATTAGCGAATATGGAGAGTTGAATATCGCCAGTGGGCTTCAGGTCTCGCCCGGCGACCCACATACCTACGCGGTGGCGCTGAGCTCGGAAGAGTTCGGTGGACCGTTGGAATTCTTCACTGATGCATCGCTTCTCCCCAACGCGATTGCCGATCCAACCGTCAATTCCATCCAGTTTGCCAACTCCACCACGCTTTATGGCTATGGGAATGACACACTCATTCAAGTCGCGGTAAATTCCAGCGGCGGAACCTTGACGAAGCAATGGGACGGCGTTTTGTCCGGCTACGCAGGGATCGTCTACGACGCCGGCCTGATCTATAGCAACTCCGGGCAGGTGTTCAACCCCGCCACCGGGGAGCTGGTCGGCAGCTATGATGTCGGCGGCGGGTGTTGCGGGTCGTCGATCGATCTGCTGCCCGAATCCGCGAATAATTCGACATTCGTAGTTGGAATCACCCCGTTCTTCAGTTCATTCGGAATCACCAGCTACAACCTGTCGCAGTTCACGCCAAATGCGATCATCAATTTGTCGCAGTTCAGTGGCAGCATTACGCCTACGTTCATTCCGTGGGGCACCGAGGGACTCGCATTTGTGATCAACGTAGGTGGGTGCTGCGGTAATCCTGACTACCAGACCGTCCTCGTCCAAAGTCTCATGATGAAGTCGAAGTCGAAGTCGAAGCCAAACGCAGAGGCAACGGCAAAATAAAAAAGGCACGTCAATCGGACGAACTCTCGATCAAAGGCGTTGAAGTTCCGACATATACACTAGGAGCCCGAGGGACGAAATAACGGAGACGACGGCGAGGCGGGGACACTAGGACTGACGCCAATTTCGTGGTTGCAGGGAAACGACGTATAAAGGGCCGAGACGATTTTCTACTAGCAGGCCAGCTGCTCTCTGCTCAACTTCAAACCATTCAGATTTCCCAGCACAGTCACTGCTATCGCTTCTTTCTTAAAGAACTCATTTCCCAGTTCCTTCAACTCTTCCGCAGTCACGCTTTCAATCTTTTCAATCAGTTCGTCCATGGTGTAGAAGTGATCGAAATACATGGCCTGCCGCGCCAGGTTTGACATGCGCGCCGTCGAAGATTCCAGCGACAGCATGAGGCTGCCCTTGAGTTGGTCTTTGGCTCGCCGCAGTTCTTCTTCAGGAACGGTCTCCGACTTCAGCTTGCAAAATTCTGAAATCACTGACTCCACAACTTTCGTCGCCGATGTTCGCGACGTTCCCGCATACACCGACAGGCAGCCGGTGTCGCGGTACGGATTCAAGTCGGCATAAATCGAATAAGCCAATCCCTGGCGCTCACGAATGTTCTGGAACAGCCGCGAACTCATTCCGCCGCCCAGCAATGTGCTCAAAATATACGAAGCGTGCCGCCGTTCGTGCGCCATGGGGTGCGCCGGAACGCCAACGCAAATCTGCACCTGTTCCAGCGCCTTCTTATTACGCAGCACGATGCGCGGCGCAATCTTCGGCGCCGGGCTGTGGAAGCCATTCTTCCTCGGCTGCATGTGCCCAAAATGCTTATTCGCCAATTCCACCAGTTGCTCGTGCTTCAAATGCCCCGCCGCGCACACAATCACGTTGCCCGGCGCAAACCGCTCTTCGTAGAAGTCAAGTACAGGATTGCGTTCAAATGTCTTAACTGTATCTTTCGTACCCAGAATTGGCTTGCCCAGAGGATGGTCTTTCCAGAAATTCTGGGTAAAGATCTCATGCACAAGATAGTCGGGATTGTCCTCATCCATCTTGATTTCTTCGAGAATCACGCCGCGCTCGCGCGCAATGTCTCCCGCATCAAAAACCGGATTGAGCACCAGGTCGCTCAACACATCCATCGCGATGGGCAGGTGCTCGTCGAGCACTTTAATGTTGAAACAGATGCATTCCTTGGCGGTGAACGCGTCCATGTTGCCGCCAATTGAGTCCACCTGCCGCGCAATGCCTTCCGCTGTGCGGTTCTTGCTGCCTTTGAACACCATGTGTTCGACGAAGTGCGAAATCCCGTTCCACTGGGCGTCTTCGTCGCGCGAACCGGTCTTAATCCATATCCCCAGCGATACCGAGCGGATATGCTCCATCTCCTCAGTGATCAGCGTCAATCCGTTCGCGAGCGTCGCGCGGCGGATATTTCTTGTCTCTTCAATCATTTGCGGCATTTTTCGATGATAACTTTGATGCAAAAAGTGTGCTTTTGTATTGTTACACACCGCGCACCTCCATGCACATAGCAGATAAGTCTTTTAAAATAAGCGAGTTACGTCAATTTTTGCACATCGCTAAAATGCGCCGCGCACGCCCTCGCGCGTTCTTCTAAAATGACAACAAAACGCATGTCCCTGCCGGAGGAAAAATCGCTTTTAGGATCCGATTTGCCTGCCATCTCAGCCCTGATGGAGAATCTCGGCCAGCCCGCTTACCGCGCCCGGCAACTCTTTGAAGCCATTTACGCACAGCGAGTTACATCAATAAATGACGTCTCGACCCTTTCTCTGGATCTGCGCCGCGAGTTGGCCGAACAAGGCTATCAACTATCGCGCCCGCAGATTGAAAAGCAGTTCGTATCCAACGACGGCACCATCCGTTACTTGATGCAACTTGCTGATTCGCAATCAGTTGAAACTGTTTTTATGCCCGAAGGCGATGGCGGCGAATTGGGCGATGGCAGTGATGACGAAGCGACGCGCGACTGGCGTCGCGCCACGATTTGCATTTCCAGCCAGGTAGGGTGCGCGGTCGATTGCCAATTCTGCTTAACAGCGCAATTGAAGATGAAAAGAAATTTAACCGCGGGCGAAATTGTGGGGCAGGTGCTCGCGGTGCTCGATGAGCGCAAAGTGAGTCCGCCTTTGGACAGGGTCAATTTGGTTTTTATGGGAATGGGCGAGCCATTTCTGAACTACGACAACTTCATCAAGGCGGTGCGCTTGTTGGCGGAGGGCGTGGGGATTCCGGCGTCGCGGATGACGGTTTCAACCGCGGGGATTGTGCCGCGAATTTATGATCTCGGCGAAGAAGCCATCCGGCCGAAGCTGGCGATTTCGTTGAATGGCTCGAATGACGAATTGCGCACGCGCATTATGCCCATCAACCGCAAGTGGAATCTGGAAAAACTCATGGCGGCGGCGCGGGAGTTTCCGCTGCGCAACCGCGAGAAGCTGACGTTTGAGTATGTGCTGTTGGATGAAGTCAACGACGCGCCCGCGAATGCGCGCGAAGTGGTCGAGTTGGTGCGGGGGTTGCGGGCGAAGGTGAATCTGATTGCGCTGAATCCGGGGCCGGGGATCGCGTTTCGTACGCCGCAAGAACAACGCGTGCTGGAATTTCAGCGGATTTTGCAGAACGCAGGCATCCCGGCGTTCATTCGCAAGCCGCGCGGCCGCGATATCTACGCCGCCTGCGGACAATTGAAGCGAACCGTGGAGATTGCACAGGCATCGTGAGTCGCGGGGCGCGCTCGTGCGGTTGCGCCCATGCGGGGCGTGAGGGAATTGTGGTGCCCACCTTTTACCAAGAACGTAAAGGTGGGCCACCCGCCGTGGAGATTGCACAGGCATCGTGAGTCGCGGGGCGCGCTCGTGCGGTGGTACCCACCTTTACACAGACCGTAAAGGTGGGCCACCCGCCCGCCCAGAGGCCAATTGAAGAGGTGAATCCATGCTGCTTCTGATAATGATGCTGCTAATGGGTTTGGCCGCTGGCGTTTGGGGGGGCATGATGTGTTTCCTCCCGGACCGATGGGGAAGACTTACAGAAGCGATCAGCTTCGCTGGCCGCTGGACCGAACCCAGCCCTAAACGTCCCAATTCGTTCATAAGATTCATCAACCGCATCGCTGGCCTGGTGATCCTTGCCGTGGGCTGCTGGTTCGCCTATATGGCAGCTTCAGAGATTTGTCATGTGCTCACTGGACGAGCGACAAGTCCCGCGGTGCACCATCCAGTCAGCGGGGTGCTCCCTAACTCTCCCACGCCGGGGGTGACTGCGCTTTCGGTCTTCATGATCACAGCAGGCATACTAATGGCCGTTTTTCCGGCAAAGGCCGTAGCAGTCTTCGAACGTATCTGGCCCGCCGGACGATCAGTAACGCCATCGGCTGCTCCGAAGGTAATGCTGTTTGTTAGGCTCTTCGGCGCAGCACTGGCCTTCCTTGCGATTATGTCCTTGATGCACTGAAAAGGCTTGTAGGATTCGAATGGCGGGCCGGAGCAGCAATGCCGCAAACAACGGCACGCCCACAACTCCTTGGAGGGCTTGGCACGTCTGGCGGGTGGCCCACCTTTACGGCTTTTGTAAAGGTGGGAAAGCCGAGGTCGTCCGTCACAGATTTTTGTTGGGGCGGGGAGTAAACTTCGCGTGTGTCCACGCATCCGGTTCGCTATTACGGAAATCATGATCTGCATTTTATTAATTGCAGCTGCTATCGGCGGCAGCCGTGGCTGGCCAGTCCGCAGCGGCGCGATCTGTTTCTCGCGGTGCTCGAAGAAGTTCGCCAGCGTTACGATTTCGTCGTCGTCGGCTACGTGGTCATGCCGGAGCACATCCACTTGCTGATTGCCGAGCCGGAGAAGGGCGATCCCTCGAAGGTGATGCAAGCCATTAAACAGGGTTTCGCGCGGAGGGTGTTGAAATCCGTGCGCCGGCGGCGAGTGGCGGGGCAGCAGGAACTGTTCGAGGTGGGCGCCGAGCACGTGTGGCAGAAGCGTTTCTACGATTTCAACGTATGGACGGCACGCAAGCGGACAGAGAAGTTGCGTTATATGCACGAGAATCCGGTAAAGCGCGGATTGGTGCAGGACGCGGAGCAGTGGCCGTGGAGCAGCTACCGGAGTTATGCTTTCGGGGAGCCGGGCGCGGTGAAGATTAACCAGTGGGGAAAAGCGAAGATGAAAATGCCGGGGCAGATGAATGCCCACCTTTACCAAGAACGTAAAGCTGGGCCACCCGCCATGATATCCGCAGCATCGTACCCGCCCTTGCAGAAAACGCAAGGACGGGGCACCCACAGTTTCATAACGGGAAGGGAAAACCGAGTGCGAGAGGATGGGCCACCCGGCCGGAGTTATGCTTTCGGGGAGCCGGGCGCGGTGAAGATTAATCAGTGGGGAAAAGCGAAGATGAAAATCCCGGGGCAGGCAGCATGAATGCCCACCTTTACCAAGAACGTAAAGCTGGGCCACCCGTCCGCCCGCCGAGTGAGGCAAAATATGCGAGTGATCGGCACAGACTGTTCTCCTTCGAGTTCTAAGCTGGCTCCGCTTCTAACGCTTGCGATCTGTGCTCTCATGTCCGGCTGCGGAGGTTCGGCAATTTGGTCCGCAGAATCCCGTTCTCCGGATGGGAAGGTGCTCGCAAGAGCGCGCACGGCTGCCACAAGTGGGGGATTGTCAATATTAAGCAGCACCGACACCAAGGTATATCTAAAGTGGGCTAGCGGCTCGCGGACGGCCACGTCGGTGCTTGAGTTGGCTGATGCGTCTGATGCGCCAGGTGACACACGCGTGGAGATGAACTGGTTAACTCCGACCCATCTGGAGCTGACATTTAAGGGAAACCAGACTGTCGTGTTTCAAGCGATAAAGTGGTTCGGAATCGACATCTCAGTCCGAGACCTCAGCAAAGCTGCCGTCGGGAACGAAAACAAGACGAGGGATCTGGCACCAACTCCTCCTGCATTTGCTTATAAGAAAACCGCTCCGCCGTCCGGTCGCTGAGCAGAATATCGTCCCAAATTTGTCCGTGAGCTCTCACGCTGCTGAGCTGACCTTTGCTTGATAGCCAACCTAATATCGCCTGGGCGCCGGCCTCACCAAGCTCCAGGCCTTCGTATGGATCTTCTCTAACGAGGCTGCCCCATCCTTCGCGGGGTTCGAAGGATGGGCACGATGAACCCGGTAGCGTGGCGGGTGGCCCACCTTTACTTCGTTTGTAAAGGTGGGAGCGCAAGGCCATCCGTCATGGCTTTTGCTGGCTGAGGAGTAAACTTCGCGTGTGTCCACGCATCCCGCGCTCAGACTCAAAGATGATTCCGGCTTCTTTTCCATGATAACGCTGTCGAGACGTTTGTCGTATAATCCAGTGGTTCCCACTCTTGCGCGAAGAACGCGCAAGAATGGGCCACCCATTTATTTGATGAGATGTACGCAAAGAGCGAGCTTGTGTGGGCCACCCGCCAAGAACGTAAAGGTGGGCCACCGACCTTCGAAGAAAGTATTTACTACCGCTGGTAGCGGGAGGAAGAGTTTAGTACCTTAGTGGTCTCGCAAAGCGGGTAAGCCTCGCGGCGGTGAAATTACAGGTACGCCTGGGCACATCTCTTGACCGGGAACCCAATCAGCCTCCCAAACGTTGGCGCGTTCTGTAATTTGCCGCCGCAAGATTTTTCTGAACGGTCGCACAAACAATAGCAGAGTGCGGGCGCAGCTGTCTCTATGCCTCGGCTCATTCCCAACGATAAATATTTTTTGGATGTCGAGCTGCGCTTGAGGTGGAGACTGTTCTAGTTGCGTTATGCGGGGTTGGGAGTAGCTGCCTCGTTGGCGGCCGCGGAAACGGGAAGATGGACTTGAAATTGGGCGCCGCCTTCGGGACGGTTGCGGCAGACGATGGTGCCGGAGTGCTCCTGCACGATGCCGTAACAGGCGCTCAATCCGAGGCCCGCGCCCTGGCCGACGGGGCGCGTGGTGTAGAAGGGATCGAAGACACGGTTGGGCTCGGAGATGCCGGGACCGTCGTCGTTGTATTCCAGGATGATGACGTCGCCTTGCAGGTAGGTGCTGACCGTCAACACCGTGCCTTTTTCCGACATCGCGTTGAGCGCGTTGTTCGTGATGTGAAGGCAGACCTGAAGCAGTTGGTTGGAATCACCATAGATGCGCGGGAGTCCCGAGGCAAAAGCAGTGCGCAGTTGAATGTTGCGGGCAGCCATTTGGGGCTGGGAGATGCGCGCGGCGGTTTCGGCGAGCACGTTCAAATCGAGCATGGTTTTGTGCGCCGGAGTTTGTTTGGCAAAACTCAATAGATTTGCGACCAGGGTTTTGGTGCGGCGAATCTGGAGATTGATCTTCTCGGCGAGCGTCTGCTGCTCAGGGTTCAACTGCGTGGCCAAGAGCAACTCGGTGTAACCCATCATGGCGGCGAGGGGATTGTTCAACTCGTGGGCTGCGCCTCCGACTAATTGACCAAGAGAAGCAAGTTTTTCCGATTGCACGAGCTGGGTCTGAAGGCGATGAAGATTATCGAACGACTCCTGGGAAGCGCGCAGCAGGCGCAGCAGTTCGCGATCGAGCAAATGCTGCTTAAGAAAGACCATGGAGCCCATGATGAGCATGGCCGCCAAGGTGATCACTAAGCGGTAGGTGCGAACCTTGGCGGGGACGGAATTATCAAAGAGCGACCAGCCGGCAAAAAGGGGCAAAGAAAAGATGGCCACCATGCCGACGCGTGCGACCCAGACGCCTTGAGTAATGCGGGGCCGGGGAGCGTCCTGCCGCCGCGAGTGGAAGGCCCACAGGCCGATGGCGGTGATCCACGCCATGGAGACCGTCAGGGGGACGTCATAGATGCTGCCGGTGAAGTATAGATTGCGGACGATGGCCCAATTGGCAACGTAGGAACCGAGGCCGTAGATCAGCGTGGCGCGAAACCAGTGGATGTAGTCAGCCCTCCAGGAACCAGTGCTCTTACGCCAGACGATCCAAAGCGCGCCGAGAAAGGCGACCTTCTCGACCAGGTAGAGTGCGTTCCAATTCTTGGAGTAGGAAATTTCGTTCAGGCTGATGTATTGCCAGGGGAAGATGGCATAGAAGTAGAGATAGAGCCACCAGATAAGAAGCAGGGAGAAATCGAGAGAGCCGAGACGGGTGGAGCGCTCATCGTGCTCGAAGTGGGCCTGCAAAGCGAGAGCCGCCATCATGGGCACGAGGTGAAGGAAAACGATGATGTCGCCACCGTAGGGATCGGGCACATCCTGGCGGAGGAAGACTTCCCAATACACCCAGATGACCTGGTAAATGAACCACATGGCCACGCCCAGGGTCATAAGAGCCCAGAAGGCTTTGGCGCGGCCCCGGTTATGGATGATGTTCAGAGCGAGGGCAGCGGTGCCGGAGAGCAGCAGAACCGCCTGAACGATATCGGTTATGACTTCGAGCGGATAACCGCGCTGAAGCAGGAGCGGCGCCGCGGCCTGCGCGGCGACCAAGCCGCAGACACAATAAAACCAAATCTTCGAGAGCCTGGGAAGGGCCATACCTGCCTGTCATCTTAAACACGCAGGGAGAGGGTCGAAATAGTACTTTGGTAACCAAAGCATCCGGAGTCGTAACGCCGCGGGAGAAGGTGTATTAGAGATGGTATTTGCGGGATTCCGGTGAGGGGTTAACATGGAGCACGATGTTTTTGAAGCCGTTCGAGAACAGGTTGCGGTGGCGGGCGCGGGCCCCGGTTAGTTCGGGGGAAGTGCGGCGCACGGAACGCTGGCTGGCGACGGCGCGTGTGTTTCTCGCGATCACGGCGCTGGTTGCCATCTGGATGGATTCGGCCAGCCTGGGGTATCCGTTCTGGACCTTCATCCTGCTGGGGCTCTATATCACCCATGGTCTGGTAATCATGGTGTTGCTGCGCTTGCGGCAACAATCGACGAGGTCTTTTCGGCTGCTGGTGCATGGAGTGGACGTGGCGTGGCCCGCGTTGATTTCGCTGTACGGAGCGGGGCCGAATAATCCTTTTTTTCTATTCTTTGTTTTTGTGCTGGCGGCGGCGGCCTATCGCTGGGGGCTGCTGGAAACAGTGGCGACGGCGATTGCGGGCGTCGCGCTGTTATGGGTTGACAGTCTGCTGGTGAATCTGGGATGGATTCGCACGGTGGAGGCTTTTCTGATGGCGCATCATCTTCCGTTGATTCGCACGAACGTAGCAGAGTTTGAGCCGCGGCGGCTGGTCATGCGATCCATTTATTTGTTGGTGATGGGTTTTCTGCTGGGTTATCTGGCCGACCAGCAGAAGCAGTTGCGCGGCGAAAAGGCTGTGATAGCGCGGATTCTGGGGCGGGCGCGGGTGGAAGCAGGATTAGCGGGAACACTGCACGGCATCCTCACAGATTTGATGGAAATGTTTGGGTCGGAGTGCGCCCTGATTGCGTCGCAGGAAGCGAACAGCCACCACGTGTTTACGGGAGAAGTGCGAGCACACAGCGATGGGCAAACGACATTCAAATGGCTGGAGAACACGTCACAAGACAGGGCGGTGTATCTTTTCGAGTCGGCGGCGGATGTGTGGTTTGTGCAGGGCCGCGATGCGGTAACGACGCAGGGGGCCGACGTGACGAGCCTCGATAAGGAAGGAAACCGGGTGGGGTACGTCCCCGAGCACTTCATGGAGGCATTTGCGCAGAAACATCCGTTCCGGGATGCGATTGTGGTTTCATTTCTGTTCGGACGGGAGTGGTGGGGACGGTTTTTTCTCCTCGATCCGCGATCGGCAGGGAACCCCGAAGAAGAGCTGCATTTTCTCCAGGAGTTGGTGAAGCAGGCGGGGCCGGCGGTTTATAACGTTTATCTGTTGCGGCGGCTGCGCTTGCGAGCCGGTGCGGCGGAGCGGGCGAGGTTTGCGCGGGAGTTGCATGATGGCGCGGTGCAATCGCTCATTGCGGTGGAGATGCAGGTGGATGTGATCCGGCGGCAATCGCAGACGCGGCCAGACCTGGTGACGGGCGAGTTGAGCCGGATACAGGGGTTGCTGCGGGAAGAAGTTTTGAAACTGCGCGAGTTGATGCAGCAGATGAAATCGATGGACCTGGATGCGAAAAGGCTGCTGGGCTTCCTCGGCGATACGGTGGAACGCTTTCAGCGCGAGACTGGAATTGCGGCACGGTTTACTTCAGACATACAGGCCGTGGAGATGCCGCAGCCGGTGTGCCGGGAAATTGCGCGGATTGTGCAGGAAGCACTGGTGAATGTGCGCAAGCACAGCCACGCGACGCAAGTGCAGGTGCGACTTGGTTCGCAGAACCGGGCGTGGCAGGTGGAAATTGAAGATAATGGGTGCGGGTTTCCCTTTGAGGGATATATGTCGCAGACGCAGCTGGATGCCGACGGGAAGGGACCGACGGTGATTCAGGAGCGAGTCAGGCTGCTGGAGGGCCAACTCGCGATAGAATCGAAACCGGGCCAGGGAGCGCGGCTGGAAATCCGCGTGCCGTGGAAGCAAGAAGCCATCTATGGTTGACACAAACATGGTTGATGCCAGCATGGTTGATACAAGCATGGTTGAGACAAACATGGTTAATATAAACAATGGATAATCGAAAAACGCAGCAGATTCGCATAGTGATTGCAGACGACCATCCGATATTTCGCGATGGATTGCGCAGGCTGCTCGAGACGGAAAGCGACCTGAAAGTGATCGGCGAAGCCAGCGACGGAGCGGAAGCCGTGAAAATGGCGGGTCAGTTGAAGCCCGACATCCTGCTTCTGGATCTGGCGATGCCGAAGCATACGGGATTGGAAGCGTTGCGCGATATGAGTAATGCTTCGAACTCTAATCCGGTGCGGGTGATATTGCTGACGGCCGCGGCGGAGAAGAACCAGATTGTGGAAGCGCTGCAACTGGGCGCGCGGGGCGTGGTGCTGAAGGATTCGGCCACGCAACTGCTACTGAAGAGCATTCATACGGTGATGTCCGGCGAGTATTGGGTGGGCCGCGAAAGCGTATCGAATTTGGTCCAATACCTGCGCACCCTCGTGCAATCGTCGGGCGAAGAAGCGCGGCAAAAGAAATTTGGCCTGACCCCGCGGGAGTTGGAGATCGTTTCGGCGGTGGTGGCGGGCTATTCCAACAAGGAAATCGCGGAATACTTCAAGATCAGCGAAGATACGGTGAAGCACCACCTGAGCAACATCTTTGACAAGCTGGGCGTGGATACGCGGCTGGAGTTGGCGCTGTTCGCGGTGAACCAGTCACTGCCATTGAAAACCATTGCCTGACCCCGTCCAGCGGGGGGCTTACGTATGCATATGTGCATATGGCACTTTAGTGCCACATGACGTCACTAGAGTGCTATTGAGGCGTCAAAAGGGAAAAATTAACATAGCATTCACGCACTCGTGTAGATGCAGAAGTGTTCGAATAGGCAGAAGTGTATCGACGCGCGAGCGGCAGCGAGGAGAAAGCCTTGAAAAATCTTCTTAGTCTCTTATGGCGTGATGAGCGCGGCCAGGATGTTGCGGAATATGCGGTGATGCTGGCGGTGATCCTCGTCATTGTCGTGGGGACGATTCAGTTAATCGGCGGCAACGCCAACAACGTTTTCTCTTCGGTCGCCAGCTCGATTTCCCAGTAAGAATCCCGACTAGCTGTGAGTTGAACTCAACAGCGCACAATTTTCTCGCTTTGAATCCCTTTGGTGGCATTGCGCGTGTCCACGACGAGCTGCGCTTCACCCACGATGCGAGCGAAGTCGTAGTCGGAATGGTCGGTAACAATCAGGACACAGTCATACTGCCCGAGATTGTCCAGGGGCGTACACTTCATATCCAAGTTGTACTTGCGACCCTTGCCGACGGTGGGGAAATAGGGATCGTTATAGCTGACTTGGGCGCCTTCTTTTTGCAGTAGTTCGATGATGGTGAGTGAGGGCGATTCGCGAAGGTCATCAATATCTTTCTTGTAGGCCAATCCCAAAACCAAAATTTTCGAGCCGTTGATGGCCTTTTTGCGCTGATTCAAGGCTCCGGCGACCGAGGCGATCACGTGGTAGGGCATGGAGACGTTGACTTCGCCCGCGAGTTCAATGAAGCGGGTGCGGAAATCAAATTCCTTGGCCTTCCAGGATAGATAAAAGGGATCGACAGGGATGCAGTGTCCACCCAGCCCGGGGCCGGGATAAAAAGGATGGAAGCCGAAAGGCTTGGTGGACGCGGCTTCGATGACTTCCCAGATGTCGATTCCCATGCGCATCGAGAGAAGCTTGAGCTCATTGACGAGAGCGATATTGACGCAGCGGTAGATATTCTCGAGGAGCTTGGTCATCTCGGCGGTAGCCGGGGAAGAGACGGAAACGGTGCGATTGAAAATGGAGCCATACATCGCAGCGCCGGCGTCGGAGGCTTCGGAATCTAGGCCACCTACGACTTTGGGGATGTCGCGACGGGCGACCGTCGTGTTGCCGGGATCTTCACGCTCGGGAGAGAAAGCGACGTAGAAAACGTTGCTGTTCGTGGTGTTTTCACGGGAGGCTTTGAGACCCAGCTTGTTACCCTGCTCCAAAATGGGGACCAGTACTTCTTCCGTGGTGCCGGGATAGGTCGTGCTCTCGAGCACGACAAGGTGGCCGGGCTTTAGATGAGGAGCGATGGCCCTAGCTGTGTCTGTGATGTAGCCAAGGTCTGGTTCGTGATATTCGTTGAGAGGCGTGGGGACACAGATGATGATGGCGTCCATGTCGCGGAGACGGGCGTAGTCGTCGGTGGCCTCGAATCCCGCGGATTTGGCAGCCTGAATTTCTGTGGCGGGGATGCGGTAGATATAAGTGCCGCCGTTGTCGATGGTGTCAATTTTGCGGCGGTCGATGTCGAATCCGGTTACGCGGATGCGCTGCTCACTGTAGAGTAATGCCAGAGGCAGGCCCACATAGCCGAGGCCGATGATGCCGACGCGGGCCTGGCGAGTGGCGATTTTTTGCTTGAATTCGGTGGAAAAGGCGACTGCATTAGAAATTGTCATATACAGAGTACGTACAAAAATTTTATCACGGGCTGGTTTTGACTTAATTACGGGCAGGTTTCCTCTAAGACGTTCTGCCGAGCGGTGAGTTTACCTGAGAGAATGAAGAGAATGACGCGCAGGTTGGCGATGGGAGGAGTTTTAGTTCTCCTCTGGGTGGTTTTGTTAGCGTATTCAGGAAGTTTTCTCGTGGTGAATAATCCGCGCAAAGCGGATGCGATTGTGGTGCTGGCGGGGGAGACACAGTGCCGCCCCGCCTGCGGCCTGCGTCTGTTGGACGATGGCTACGCGCCGTTGATGATTCTGGATGTGCCGGCGGGCGAGACGGTATACCAATGGAGTTCGAGGGAACTGGCCGCGAAATATATTCAGGGCTTGCCGGAAGCCAAGGCAATTCAAATTTGTCCGATTGAAGGACTCTCCACACATGCGGAAGTGGCGGACGTGAAACGCTGCCTGGCACCGCTCAATGTGCGCGCGGTATTGCTGGAGACATCGGATTACCATACGCGCCGCGCGCTCAGTGTTTTTCGAGCCACCGATAAAACGCGCATGTACAGCGTTTCAGCCTGTGCGGATGCAAGAACCTTCGGAGTGCCGTGGTGGCGTGAGCGGGAGTGGGCAAAGACGAATTTCTACGAATGGATACGCCTATTGTGGTGGGAAACGGTGGATCGATGGCGTTGAGCGGGGCCGGCGGTTACCTTGGTTATTGCGGAGGTTATTGACCCTAAAGGGACTAGACGTTACGCTGGCCTAGGCAGTCGTGTATCTAAACAAGGAATAATGGGTCGAATCTCGAGGGGGATTGTCTACGGAATAGCGGTCGCATGCGCCTGTTTGCCGCTCCGTGCGGCGGACACGGGCGCCATGCTGTATGCAAAAGGGGACGTCACGGTCGATGGGCACGCCGTGACGGATTCTACCGCCGTCCTGCCGGGCAACGTGATCGAAACCAAAGGCGGAGCCGCCGCAAACCTCAATCTCACGGGTGCGACTGTGACGTTGCAACCAGAGACCGTGCTCAAGTTCGCGGGCAACGATCTATATCTGGACCATGGCGGCGTGACGGTCGCCTCCTCGAGCCAGATGCGGGTGCACGTGAAATGCGAAATCGTCAGCCCCATTTCGAACACGTGGACGCAGTTTTCGGTCGGGGACATCAACGGAACAATTCAAGTGGCCGCGCTGAAAAGTTCCGTGGGCATCAGTTACGGTTCAGAATTCGTTCTGGCGAAAGCCGAGAGCATGGGTGGCGCACCCGCGAGTGCGGCCCCACCCATTACAGTCGCCGAGGGGCAGCAGTATAACCGGTATGAGCGGGAGGGTTGTCCAGTACCACGCACGAAGGGATCTCCCTCGGCCGCATCGGGCGGAATTTTAACCAGCCGTGTGACCCAAATTGGGCTGGCAGCGGTGGGTACGGGCGTAATCGTCACGCTTTGGCCGAGAGGCGGGACGCCGGTGAGTCCGACCGAACCCTAACTAAGGTCCCGGTTGAAATCTCCCAGTGATTTAGCCTCGGCCGAGGCCGAATCGCGGTTCCATTGCGGCAATCACGCACAGCGAATAAAACAGCGCAGCATTGGCAGGGATTTGCAGATTGAAATCCACAAAACTGTGAACCAGAATACCGGTCACGGCGAGGAGTGCGGCGAGCGTAACCGAGCCGTTAATGTTGGATGGCCAGTCTTCGAATTTGCGCAGGGCATTGCGGTAGAGGGCGGCAACAAACCAAATCATAATCAGCAGGCCGGGTAAGCCCATCTCGACCAGAAATTGCAGATAGTCGTTGTGGGCTTCATCGATGCGGAAATCACTATAAAAGCTGCGAAATTGGGGGTAGACCTCGGCGAAGGAACCCAGTCCCCAACCGAGGAGGGGACGACGCAGAAACATGTGCAAGGCGTCGCGGTCGATGGTGAGACGCGTACCACCGGAAATTTCGCCGTGGGTTTCGGCCGCGATGCTTGCCAGTCGCGCCACAGACGAGCTGTCGATCATCCAAACCGACAAGGCGACGGCGAGTAAAGCCAGAATTGCCACTAGAAAAGCGACGCGATTGCGTTTGTGCCGGAGGATGACGACGCTCAGGATGAGAATTTGAACGGCAAAAGCCACCATGCCGCCGCGGGATCCGGAGAGGAAAATGGTGATGGCCATGAGCATTGCCGCGAGCGAGGCGGAGATCTTTTGCGCGGTATTGCTGTAATGAGACAGCGCAATCGCCAAGGCCACAGGCAGTAGCATTTCCATAAGGCCGGCATAGTGGTTGTGATTGACGTAGGATCCATATATCCAGCCGCCAAAGGTGGGCTGGCGAAGCCAGTACAACTTGCCATTGGCAGTCAGTCCCTGGACGAGAGCGAAAAAAGCCACGGCGACTCCGTAACCGGTGAGGAGAACAGCCAAGCGTTTGATTTGGCGCGTGCGTCGCAGGAGCTGGACGATTAAGAAGGCGAATCCACCGTAGGCAGCGTAAAGGGCCAGGCGAGACTCGGTTGCATAGCGGTAAGCTGTACGTGCCGTGATGAGTTGAAGCCCGGCGATAGCAGCGAAGGCGAGCATGGGCACGAACAGGGGATTGGGAGCAATGCGAATTGCGCCACGCAGGGTCTGGCGCAGCGACCAGAGCGCAAGCATGGCTGCGGTGCTCATCTCCATTGCGAATCTTGCCCACGGCTGCACGGCCCCAAAGGCGAGCGGAGCGGCAAGTAACACCAAAAAAACGCCATAAAGAATAATCTCGTCTCCGGAGACTGCTTCCGGTGTGGAACTTAACGGTGACGCCGGGCCGCTTGGGTGAATTACAGATTTATTCATTAGGAAGGCCCCGCGTTATCGCTTGGGCGGGCCTGAGGTTTCAAGCGAACGTCGTCAATCCAAAGTTTGCCGCGGATTGGGCTTCCCGCTGGAACTCGTTGGATGCGCAGCGTGACCAGGCGAGCCGCCGGACCCGTAGTAAATGTTCCCCCCGTCTGCTTCCAGAAATCAGCGTCCTTTAAGTCCTCGCTTGCAAGATACTGCACTTCGGAGAAGGCGTCCGTGATGACGAATTGTGGGCCGCCGGCGCCCTGCATATTGGGGGCTTTAAAATCGGCCGAGAATTCATAACGAGTGTTCGGTTGCACCGGGATTTGCTGCCAGATGCCGGAGTCGCTCAGCGCCGCACTGTCGTAGGAGATGGAAAGCGATTGGTGTCCGGTACGAGATTGGGTTGGGTCCAAAGCCAACTCCACGCCAGGTACATCTTCATAGTGCCAACCGAAGCCGGCGTTGAGAATCTCGAGGCTGAAGTCGCCATTGATGATCAAGTTTTCGGGTGAGGGTTGGTACGCGGCAAGACCGGCGAGGTTTGCGGCCTGCTGCCACACCAGCGTGGCCTGCGTGACATCGCGGGAGGCGAGCAAAATACGGACGTACTCCAGCACGCGGTGTTGCTCGAGGGGTTGGTTGAGTTGCACGAGATGCGCCCAGACTTGGGCCGCGGGGGCATTCTGCTGGATGGAAAGGAGATAATCCAGCAGCGTGAAGTAGACGTTGGAATCGGGCGGGAGGATCTGCTGAACGAGGTATTCGGCATTGGGCCTGGCCTGCCAGCAGAGGCGAATAGAGTCCGGGATGCGGTAGGAGCCGCTCTTGAAGACTACGCTGAATTCATGCAGCGCTTGATCCACTTGGCCTTGTGCCAGATAAAAATTGGCCGCCTCCCATGCGACGGCGGGTGTGGTGGGATCCACATGAAGAGCCTGTTCGAGGGCGAGTTTTTCCGATGCGGGTTCGCCCAGGAGTTGATACACGAGAGCGAGGCTAAACCAGTAATCCGCACGATGGGGATTGAGGGACGTGGCGCGGAGGAATGCAGGCAAGGCTTGCCGGGGCGATTGCGCGGCCAGCAAATAGTAGCGGCCGAGGAGATAGTGATAATCCGCATTGCCGGGTTGCAAGCGGATGGCTTTGGTGATGCCTTCTAGATTCGCGGGATTAGCGGCGGAGCGATTGGCAAGCCAGGCCGTGGTGCACCAGCGGACGTAGAAAGCGAGTGCGACGAAGGATACGAACAGGAACAAATATCTTCGGAAAGGCGTGGGGAGGGATATCTGCATGTCAGTGCGCGCGGCGGTTCTGTGTGCGTCGATCCCAGTTATTGGCCTTTGACCGAGACCTTAGGAAAGGACTCCGCCGACACTTCCAGCGGGTCTTCCTGATAGTACCGGCCGCCATATTTTCCCTGGTACTCGTAGTGATAGCGATAATCGGCGGAATCGAGATCCACAGCATTAAGCAAAACGCCGGCAATGCGGGCGTTCACTTGTCCGAGCAAGTCGCGCGCGTGCAGCAAGGCCTGCCGAGTGGTCTGGCCGGAGCGGATGACGAGAACAACGGTGTCGGCGCGCGTAGCCATGATGACCGCGTCGGTGACCGACAAGGTCGGCGGCGTATCAATAACAATGTGATCGTATTCGCCGGACAATTCGGTCAGGACATCCTTCATGTTCGAAGAAGCCAGAAGCTCCGCCGGATTGGGCGGAGGGGTTCCGGCGGGCAGAATGAACAAGCTGGGTAAAATACCGGAGCGGACGACGGCTTGTTGCAGTGTTGCACTCCCGGTGAGGACATTGCTCAAGCCGGCGCAGGGTCCCATGCCCAGCGTCTTATGAACGCCAGGGCGCCGAAGATCGGCATCAATCAGCAGAACGCGCGAGCCTTTCTGGGCAAGCACGACGGCGCAGTTGATGCTGGTTGTGGTCTTGCCTTCCTGCGGAAGGGCGCTGGTGACAAGGATAGTCTTTGGTGGTGTTCCAGCCGAGGTCAACAAAAGGGATGTACGTAAAGCGCGATAGGACTCAGCCATGCGAGATTGGGGACGCGTCTGGGTGACCAACTCGACGGCCTCTTTGGATGTACCGGAGGCGAGCCGGGGTTTCTTTTCGAATTCGGTGACGATGCGCGATCCCAGCGGAATCATGCCCAACGACGGCAGACCGGAAATCGCCTGGGCTTGCTCGGGGGTGCGCACGGAATTATCCAACCCATCGATGAGGAACGCCAGCCCAATACCTGTGGAGAGCCCGAGGGCGAGGGCCAACGAAAAATTCCGCGGGATGTTGGGCTCGACGGGGGCGCCAGGAATCCGCGCAGGATCGATGATGCGGAAGTTGTTGGACTTTAAGCTGGCGGTAATACCCGCTTCCTTCAATTTTTCCAGAAGGCTTTCATAGAGGGTGCGATTGGTATCGAGGTCACGTTTGAGGAGGTTGTATTCAATGGCGCTTTCGTTGAGCTTATTGGCCTGCTGCTTTTGCTGGTCCAGCGCGCCGCGCAATAGGTTTTCCCGTTGCAAAGCGGCGAGGTAATCGCCCCGCAGGCCACCGACAATTTTCTTAGTCTCGGCCTGAATCTGTACGTCAAGCTCCTTGAGTTGGCTATTGATCTGCGCAATTTTCGGATAAGACGGGCCAAATTGCGTGCTCAACTGGGCCTGTTGAAGCTTAAGCTGCGCCTGCTGATCGCGCAGGCGATCGAGGAGGGAAGATTGATTTCCGGTGGCGTTTGCCTGCCCGCTATTGATGCTGTTCAACGAATCGGCGCCTCCGGCCTCGGCCATGCGATACAACGATTCCTTCTCCATTCGGGCAGATTCGGCGGCGGTCAGGTCGCGATTCAATTCGTCCAATTTGGTCGTGGTGAGGTTCTGTTTTTCATCCACGCCGAGAATGTCATGTTCCTTCTCGTATTTGACCAACTTTTCCTGCGAGCTTTCCACTTTCATTTGCAGATCGACGAGTTGTTTGGAGAGCCACTCGGAGGCCTGCATGGTGGACTCAAAACGCGTCTTGAAATTCTGCTCGACGTAGGTGCTGGCCAGGGTGTTTACGACGCGTGCGGCCAGATTCTTGTCTGGACTACGATAGGCAATTTCGATGACGCGGGTATTGGGGATGAGGGTTACATGCAAACTGGACTTGAAATTTGCCAGGGCACCTGAGGTGCGCGGAGAATCGGGATCGAGCGATTCAGTAGCCAAGGGGATACCGGTCTTTTTCACAGCACCTGAAGGCTGATCGAGGTTCAACTCGCGAATGACCTGCAACGCGAGGAGATCACTGTGCAGGATACGAACCTCGGTTTCCATGTCGGTCGAATCGGTATAGCTGTCCTCCGGACTGTTGGAGTCTTTGAAAGTGATGGGCATGGGATCGTCTTTGTTGATCGCAATGCTGCCCACAGCTTCATAGACCTTCGTTGTACGAAGCGTTGCGACGGTCACGGCGCCGAAGATCACCGCGATGGTGATGAAAACGACCCATCTCCGCTTGACCAGTACACGAAAATACTCGCGCACGAGTGAGTCCTGGCTACGAAAAGAGGGAGAAGTTTGCCAGGCTGCCGGACGCGTGGGAAAGGCGGTGTGCGAGTGGGGGATGGATTGGAGCGGCCCCTCACTTCGTATCAATGGATTCGAGTCCATAAACTCCTTGGAGCGATGGAGCGAATGCGGAAAGCTCTGCTCCCTACGCTGCAACTCCAGCATCGTACAGGGATCGTCGAACTCATCCTAATTCTGGAGAATATGCGATTCTAGCACTGTCATACAAGCTGGTCTGTCGTAATTTTGCTGGTTCAAGTGACTGAAGTGTGGGATAGAGGCACAAAGATGCCGCTATACTGAGCTGTGAAATGCAGGCACGCGGGGGATGTGGATGGATTGGGCTGAGCAGGCCGTACTAGTCACCGGCGGAACGGGCTCCTTCGGAAGAAAATTCGTTGAACTGATGCTGCGCGATTATCATCCGCGGAAGCTGATTGTGTTCAGCCGCGATGAATTGAAGCAGCACGACATGCGGACGGCAGGACTCGATGGGCCCAACATGCGGTATTTCATCGGGGATGTGAGGGATCCGCAGCGGCTGGAGCGGGCGCTGGCCGGTGTGACGGTGGTGGTCCACGCGGCAGCGTTGAAGCAGGTGCCGGCCTGCGAGTACAACCCCTTTGAAGCCATCCAGACCAACATCATGGGCGCGCGGAATGTGATTGACGCCGCCATCAATTGCGGAGTCTCGCGTATTCTGGCGCTGAGCACCGATAAGGCGGTGAATCCGATCAATTTGTATGGCGCAACGAAGTTGTGCGCGGAAAAGATGTTCGTGCAAGCCAATGCATACGCTGGCGCGCAGGATACGCGCTTCAGTTGCGCCCGTTACGGAAATGTGGTGGGAAGCCGGGGCAGCGTGATTCCGGTTTTCCTAGAGCAACGCAAGCTAGGAACGATTACGGTGACGGACCCGCGCATGACACGCTTCTGGCTGACGCTGGAGCAGGGGGTGCGCTTTGTAGTCCGGTGCATTGAAGGCATGAAGGGCGGCGAAATCTTTGTCCCGAAAATTCCCAGCATGAAGCTCACGGACATGGCACGTGCCGTCGCTCCAGATTGCGAAGTCAAGTTTGTGGGCATTCGTCCCGGCGAAAAACTGCACGAAGTGCTGGTTTCTGAAGACGAGGCGCGCAACACGGTGGAAATGGATGACATGTACGTCATTCAACCGGCCCATGCATGGTGGAGCCCGAAGAACTGGGAAGGTGCGAAAGTGGTGCCGGAAGGATTCCGCTATGCCAGCGACACCAATACGGAATGGCTCACGGCGGGCGAATTGTGCGAACTTGTCGGTGTGAGCGCACCGCGTGCGTCGCAAAAACTGCAACCTTTGGAACGACGGGCGCGAGTTTGAGGAACAAATGGCGGTAACTCCTGCGGCACGCGAACAACTTGCCATCCAGGGCGGCAAGCCTGTGCGCGCGAGGTTGCTGCCTTATGGGCGGCAATCGATTGCCGAGGAAGATATTGCCGCGGTGGTGGAGGTTCTACGATCGGATTGGCTGACCACAGGGCCAAAGGTCGCGGAGTTTGAAGAAGCGTTCGCGCAGAAAGTAGGCGCACGCCATGCAGTCAGCTTCAGTTCGGGTACTGCGGCACTGCACGCAGCAGCATTCGCTGCCGACTTAAATTCAGGCGACGAAGCCATCACGACGCCGTTGACGTTCGCTGCGACGGCGAATTGTGTTTTATATCAAGGCGCGACGCCGGTCTTCGCGGACGTCGAGCCGGCCAGCTTGAATCTCGATCCGGAACAGGTCGAACGGCGCATTACCTCCCGCGCAAAAGCAATTCTACCCGTGGATTTTGCCGGTCACCCGGCGGAGTTGGACAGCTTTCTTGGGCTGGCCGACAAACATGGTTTGGTTGTGATTGAGGATGCCGCGCATGCGCTTGGGGCCGAGTACAGGCAACATCGCGTGGGAAGCGTCTCGCACATGACTGTCTTCAGCTTTCATCCCGTCAAGCATTTGACTACTGGCGAAGGCGGCATGGTGACCACGGAGAATGCAAAATTCACGGAGCGGCTGCGAAGATTCCGTAATCATGGCATCAGCAGCGACGCCCGGCAGCGCCAGAGCCAAGGGCAATGGCACTACGAGATGGTGCTATTAGGCTACAACTATCGCCTCACCGATATTTCATGTGCGCTGGGCTTGCAACAATTGCCAAGACTCGATGCGAACCTGGCACGGCGCAGAGCCATTGCAAAGCAATACAACGACGCGTTCCGAGGTCTTATCGGGGTAAGGGCGCCGGCCGTTTTAGATGAAGTGAATCCAGCGTGGCACTTGTATCCAATTCGCGTGGAAGCGGGAACGCACGCGGCTGGCCGGGGCGAGTTTTTCCGCGCGCTGCGAGCAGAAAACATCGGGGTCAATGTGCATTATATTCCGGTCCATTTACATCCTTACTATCGCGAGCGATTCGGCTTCCATGGAGGAGAGTTTCCGGTTGCGGAGCAGGCCTATGAACAACTGATCAGCCTGCCCATGTTTCATTCCATGGACGATCAGGACGTGAATGACGTAATACGCGGCGTCACGAAAGTTGCGCATGCACTGACGCTTTGAAACTCGATTTCGCGATTTTACCGAAAATGAAAACTCCGCAAATTGAACAGTGGAAAGGGGAGTTTGGCCGAGCCTACTCGGATCGAAATATTTTTGCGCCGGAAGAACTGGATGCGTTCTACGTGGGAAATTACCGGGTTTCGCGTAGCGAGATGAACCGCCGCTTCCTGAAGGATATTCCATCCCATGCGCGAATTCTTGAGGTTGGCTGCAATATCGGCAACCAGTTGCTCATGCTCGAGAGCATGGGGTTCGATAATTTGCATGGCATTGAGATACAAACTTACGCGCTTCAACAGGCGCGCGCGAGACTGAAGAAGGCAAAATTGAGCGAGGCATCTGCGTTCAAGATTCCCTATCCCGACGAGTATTTTGATCTGGTTTTTACTTCTGGCGTACTTATCCACATAGCACCGGAAGATCTTTCGGTGGCCATGGCCGAAATTGCCCGCTGTACGCGCTCGTATGTCTGGGGGTTGGAGTACTTTGCTGACGAACCAACAGAGGTAAAGTACCGCGGGAATGATCGACTGCTTTGGAAAATGGATTATGCCAGGCGCTATCTTGAACATTGCGCGGATCTCGAGTTTGTCCGGGAAGAAAAGTTCCCCTACTTGCAGGATTCGAATGTTGATTCAATGTTTCTCTTAAAGAAGAAACCGCGTCACGTGTCGCGATGAGGACAGTAGCCATTATTCAGGCGCGAATGGGCAGCACGCGGCTGCCGGGCAAGGTGTTAAAAGACCTTTGCGGCAAAACGGCGCTGGAGCGGGTTATAGAACGTGTACAAGGCGCAACGCGGTTGGACGATCTCGTCGTGGCCACCACGACTCTTGGTGAAGACGACGTGATCGAAAAGGTTTGCGGCGAAATGAACGTGGCTTGCTTTCGCGGATCCAAGGACGATGTTTTGGATCGCTACTATCAGGCTGCACATGCAAACAAAGCGGATTCCGTGGTTCGTATCACCTCAGATTGTCCAGTCATCGATCCAGCGCTGGTAGACCAAACCATCGAACTATTGCAACAAGAAGGCGCTGACTTTGCAGCTACCGATGTACCGGGAACCATTCCGCGGGGAAACGATGTCGAAGCCTTCACGATTGTGGCATTCGCCCGGTGTGCCTCGGAGGCGAACAAACCCCACGAACGAGAGCACGTCACGCCGTATTTTTATGCGCATCCCGAACGATTTCGGCTGGCGACGCTGACGAGCGAATTGGACTGCCTGCAATACCGTTGGACGTTAGACACGCTGGACGATTACGACTTGCTACGCGAAATCTATAAGGAATTTGCCAATCAACCGGCATTCGGCTGGCGGGAGATCGTCGATTTGATGCGGAGGCGGCCAGAACTAATGCAATGGAATGCAGGGGTCATACAAAAGCCCCTCAAATGAAGGATCAAGCCCCAGGCATGCTCGTTGTTCGAGCCGACGCAAGCCTTGGCAGCGGCAGTGGCCACGTGATGCGGTGTCTGGCCATTGCCCAGGCATGGCAAGACATTGGCGGAGATGCCGTTTTTGCGCTTCGCGAGACGGCCCTATACGAACCGAGACTTCGATCCGAAGGCATACGTGCCGCCGTGATTGATGCAGCCCCTGGCAGCGCTGAAGATGCAGCGCAACTCATTGAATTGGCACACACGAAGGGTGCAGCGTGGGTGGTGGTGGACGGGTATTGCTTTGATGCAGCGTACCAATTGGCGTTGAAACAAGCCGGGTTTAAGTTAGTGTTCGTGGATGATTATGGACACGCCGAGCGGTACTACGCGGACATTATCCTGAATCCCAACCCACAGGGAAAGTCGATTGCCTACAATCGGCGAGAAGCGCACACGCGTCTTCTGGCCGGACCGGAATTTGCTCTCATACGAAGAGAGTTCAGGCGAGTCCGCGCATCGCAAACGCAAGTCCCTTTGCTCGCCAAGAGGCTCCTGGTAACCATGGGAGGAAGCGATGAAAACAACTTCACGGAGGTTGTATTAAAAGCACTCCCGTTCTTGCACACGCCCGGCCTCGAAGCCACGGTGGTGGTTGGGGGTGCGAATCCACACAAGGGAAGCCTTCGAGAAGTGGCAGCCAGTTTGGGAAGCATGGTCAAGTTGGTTGAAAATACTTCGGCGATGCCGGCCCTGATGAAGGATGCGGACCTCGCAGTTACGGCAGGGGGCGCCACCTGCTATGAGCTAGCCTTTCTCGGCGTGCCGATGATAGCGATAACTCTGGCACAAAACCAGGAACCCACTTGCCGCGAGCTTGCTGATAGAGGCGTAGCCATTGATGCTGGCTGGTTTTATAGTCTCGAGGCCGAGTCGCTTTGTAAGCGGATGTTGGAGATCATGGGAGATCCAGACGGCCGCAAGTCGTTGGGGGATGCAGGCAGATCGCTAGTGGATGGAGAAGGCGCGCGGCACGTGGTTGCCTATATGAGAGAAAACAAGGAGTGACTGCGCCGGTGAACATCGCCGATGAACATCAGCCAGTATCGCGGTCGAAACGACGCGACGGTAAACGGAAAGCATGGACTGATTCGAGATGAAAGTCGCCATTTCCCAGCCTACGTATTTGCCGTGGCTAGGCTATTTCGATCTGATGGATCAAGTGGACGTGTTCGTTCTACTGGATGACGTTCAGTTTGAGAAACAGTCATGGCAGCAACGCAATCGCATCAAGACTCCACAGGGTTTGCAATGGCTAACGGTGCCCGTCGCCTTTCGTGGGCGACTCGAGCAGAAGATAAAGGACGTCGAGATTCGTGTTCCGGATTTCTGGCGATACCACCTGCGAGCCGTCGAATTGAATTATCGGCGCGCACACTTTTTTGCGAATTATTACGAAGATCTCAGCGTCATTTTGGGTTCTTCAGGCGTCCTGCTCGCGGAATTGAACGCCCGCTTGATCGAGTGGTTAGCAAAATCGCTAGGCCTCAGGACGAAGGTGCTCAGGTCATCTGAATTGCAGCAGGAAGGAAAAAGAACGGAGCTGTTAGCCAATATTTGCACACGCCTTGGAGCCACAGAATATCGTTCGCCGATTGGTTCGTCGGAGTATCTTTTGAAGGAAATAGAGATGTTGACCGGTCGCGGGATTGAAGTGCGCTTCCAGAACTATGTGCATCCCGAATACCCTCAATTGTTTCCGCCGTTCGCCCCTTATGCTTGCATTCTCGATCTTCTGTTCAATGTTGGGCCCGAAGGAATGGCAGTAATTCGGAGCGGCCGAGGTGAGGCGTTAAATTGGAGGCTGGTTATGGAGATGGTTCGAGTGCGATGAAATATCCGTGCAAGGGGTAAGCTAACCTCAGCACTGTTGTTTCGGGGCACAGGCGCAAGCAATCATGGCGTTCAAAGGGACAGAAGGCGCGTGGGAGGAAACTGAGGGGGCAAGCGCCGAGATTGTTATCGGCAAACGAAAAATCGGTAGCCGGCACGCGGTTTATATCATCGCGGAGCTTTCGGCCAATCACCACCAGGACTTCGAGCAGGCGGTGCAACTGGTTACGGCGGCGAAGGAGGCCGGAGCCGATGCGGTCAAGCTGCAAACCTACACGCCCGACACAATCACGCTACGCAGCGACCGCGAGTACTTTCGTGTGGGCGGCGGCACCCTTTGGGATGGTAGGACGCTGCATGAGCTTTACCATGAAGCCTACACGCCCTGGGAGTGGCAGCCGGAACTGAAGCGCATCGCGAACGATCTGGGGTTGGATCTTTTTTCCTCGCCTTTCGATGAGACAGCGGCTGATTTCCTGGAGCGTATGGAGGTGCCGGCGTACAAGATCGCGTCGTTTGAGCTTGTGGACATTCCACTGATTGAGAAAGTGGCGAGCACCGGCAAGCCAATCATCATATCCACGGGGATGGCGACAGCGGAAGAAATCGAGGAAGCACTGAAGGCTGCGCGGGAGGCAGGGGCCACGCAGATTGCGTTGCTGAAATGTACCAGTGCATATCCCGCGAATGTGGAAGATATGAACTTGCGAACCATTCCTGAGTTAATAAGGCGGTTTAGTGTGCCGGTCGGATTGTCGGATCATTCGTCGGGCATCGTGGTTCCGGTGGCCGCGGTTGCATTGGGTGCCTGCATTGTGGAAAAGCATCTCACGATTTCGCGCGCAGCGAAGGGTCCGGATAGCGCATTTTCGCTCGAACCGCAGGAGTTTAAAGCCATGGCGGAGGCCGTGCGGATGACAGAAAAAGCGCTGGGCGTCGTGCATTTTGGAGCCACCCCGCACGAGGAGAGCAGTCTAGCTTTTCGTCGCTCCGTTTTCGTTGTCGCTGACGTAAAGCGTGGGGAAGCATTTACGCCGGAAACCATTCGCTCCATCCGTCCCGGACAAGGTTTGCATACGCGGTATCTGAAGGACATGATTGGTAAACGGGCAAGCCGAGACATCGAACGCGGGACTCCGTTAAGTTGGGACATGGTTGAAGAGCCATGAGGCTGGCGTCGCCAATTCTGAAGCGGCTGATTTATCCCACGCTCGCCTGGACTGGGCAGCTACGGCGCCGTAGCTGCATCGGGCCGGCCGTCGTTACCTATCACGGCGTATTGCCGCGAGGCTATGTGGTTCGCGACCGCAACGCGGACTGGAACATGGTGCGTGCGGACGCCCTTCGGCAGCAATTGAAATTGCTCAAAACTCACTACAACGTCATTGCTCCAGAAGAGTTTCGCGCGTGGTGCGAGGGTGTGAGTGAGCTTCCTCCTAAATCTGTGCTCATCACTTGCGATGATGGCATGCAGAGTGCCCTCACGGAAATGATGCCGATCTTGAAGGAAGCGAATCTTGCGGGACTATTTTTCGTGACCGACCACGCGCTGGCGGACAAAGGCTCGATGCTGTGGCATGAAGAGCTGCATTTGATGTTGCTGGCCGCCCCAGAACGCTTCACACTGCGGCTGCCGGGTTTGGGAATCGACGAGCATGCCGCGGGGCGAATGGAAAAGAGGGATCTATGGTGGAAGTTAATTTACGAATTATCGCGGTATGAATTGGCGCAGCGAAGACAGCTCATGGAGGCGGTGGGCTGGCAAATTCGAGTTGATCCGCACTGGAAATCGGAGTACTACGATGATCCAGCGCGGAATAGCCGGTTTTTTACTTTGGACCTGAAACAGACGCGGGCCTTGATGGCTGCGGGAATGTCCATTGGAGGGCATAGCTTGTCACATCCGATCCTGTCACAAGCACCTGACGATTTGGCCCGACAGGAAATAGCGGGCAGCAAGCGACGGCTACAGGGCGCCCTTGGAGTGCCGGTTTGGGCGATGGCGTACCCTTTCGGGGACGTTAGCTCGGCGGGAGCGCGAGAGATGTGGATGGCACAGCAGGCGGGATACAGTTGTGCATTCTTGAACTTTGGCGGAGGCTTCGGGGCCCGGTTCAAGCCCTTTGCCATCCAACGCGTGCATGTTACTGGCGAAATGAGTTTGAGCGAATTTCAAGCGCATGTCGCGGGATTACATCGCTCACTTAAGGAGATGTTCCAGAAGAACGCCACCGCTCCGGCCGTGACGGATCCACTCCCCTCTAAAATTCATGAATATCGTCACGCTTAGCGAAATGCCGCAGTCTGCGGGCTTGCATCGAGAATGGAATCTTCTCGCCGAGAAGATGCAGCCAGCAGAAATTTTCTATACCTACGAATGGTCGCTGGCGACCTCGCGGGCCTACGGGCATGAGCGACGCCCTCTATTGCTCCTCGGGTATTCGAACGGGGTCCTGGCCGGTGTTGCCGCGCTTGCGATCTGCGGCAATCGCCGGGTTGAATTCATGAACGCGAACACCGCGGATTATTGTGATTTCATTACCACCCCGGAACATTGCCCCGAATTTGTCCGATGCGCGCTGGCAGAGCTGCGAAGAATGGGAATGCGGTCGATCGTGTTGACAAATCTTCCCGGGGAGTCGCCAACCTCTAAAATATTTGACAGCCGTAGTAACCGCTGTGGCTTCCACAAGTTTTGCCGAAAAGCTTACGACTGCGCCCAAGTCCAGCTTGCGACGCCCGAGCAACGGGAAACGGTTCGCCAATCATTGGCAGGGAAAAAAGGCGTGCGACGGGACCTGACTGCTTTGGCAAGAGAGGGAGAACTACGAGTGAAGCATTTGCGGGCACAGGATGAGCTCGCGGATGTTTTGACGGAATTTTTTTGCGCGCATGTGGCCCGTTTCCTGGACAAGGGCCGTATCAGCAATATCGCGCGACCGGAACGGCGGTTGTTTCTATCTGAACTGGCCCGGCTGCTCTCCGATGCCGGCTGGATGCGCTTAAGCATGCTGATGAGCGGCGAACGCAAAATCGCATGGAACTATGGATTTGAGTTCGGAGGAAGCTGGTTTTGGTATCAGCCGACCTTCGACACGGCTTGGGGCAGGCATTTTCCGGGATTTTGTTTGCTCACAATGCTGGTCCGGGAAGCAGCTGATGGTGGGGGCATCAATCGGATTGATCTTGGATTGGGGGATGAGAACTACAAGACGCGACTGGCAACGACCCATCGAGAAACGGTTCATGTAACAATCTCCCGCAGCTATGCTTCGCATGTGAAAGCAAAGTGGCATTTCGGCATCGCACAGCGCGTGAAGAAAATGCCCAGGCTGGAGAGTGTGCTCCGTACGATTATGAGGCCAGGGTGGACGACGCGAGCCCCTAAGGACGAAACTGACCTCGCGGATTGGGCAGCGGCTGACCGCCAGAAATGCCATGATGCAGTCTCAACCGAGCCCGTTACCCTCGAATTGCTGGCGCGAGTGGTCATGCATTACAGCAATGATGAGAAGATACTTGCATACGCGTTGCGCGCAGCGAATAATCTGCGCTCTTCGTCGCGGCGGGGCTTCGCCGAGGTCAATTCCGATCACATACCGGTCAAAATTTTCTGGCGTCCTGATGGCGGCGAGTTGCTACATAAAGGCGTCCCCGCTTTGCGAGAGGCGAAGATTTGAGTGATGATTTCCGCCAATTGTCTTTGCCAGGCAGCCTCTGCGATGCAGCGGAGCAGAAGTTTGGCAAGAGGTTCACATCGCTCGAGCAATTCCTGACTTTTGTGCTGCAAGAGTTCGTCCGTGATGATGCCACTCAGATGGATGAGGCAGAACAGGGGATGATCGAGCAGCGGTTGAAGGATCTGGGTTATCTCTGACGCAGTTCGTGCGCTCCATCCAACCATGCTGCAATTTGCCAAAAGGGTGTGGAAGCGAACTACACAGCGTGAGCATTTCCGCACCTACTCATTCGACCGTCCTCTTGTTTTGTTGCAAAGCGACGACTGGGGGCGCGTGGGCGTCCGTGACCGCGAAGGCTACGAAAGGTTGCGCGACGACGGGATGGACCTCGGCGAAAATCCTTATGATTTCTATACGTTAGAAACAGCCGGCGATATTGGAGCCTTGCGCGAGCTATTGGACTGTCATCGTGATTCGACTGGACGTGGGGCGTGCATGGTGATGAATTTTCTTTCCGCCAACCTGGATTTCCCAAGAATGGCCTTGGAGCGTTTCGAAAAGATTTATATGCGGCCCTTGCAGCAGGGATTGCCCGGAAAGTGGAACAGACCGGGCTTATTTGAGGCGTATCGTGACGGCATCGCCGCGGGTTCGTTTTATCCCGCGCTGCACGGTTTAATGCATTTCTGTCCCGTCGCAGTGACGAAGGCGCTGGCGAACAACGAAGAACGCGCACGCACCCTCCACACGTTGTGGCAGGCGGAGACGCCTTACATCTATTGGCGCATGCCGTGGGTGGGCTACGAGTACAGCAATCCGGAATTCCCTAACGCTGGATTTCTATCGGAGAAAGCGCAGGACGAGTTGATCGGGCAAGCGTCAGGGTTCTTCCAGGAATTTTTCTCCGCGCGCCCGCAGTCGGCGTGCGCTCCGGGCTATCGTGCCAATGAAGATACACGTCGAGTGTGGTCGAAGCACGGGATCCGAGTTGCGCAAAACGGTCCCTCCCCTGACGGATTTCCGTCGATGAACGAATTGGGGATGTTGAGTCTTTATCGCACCTTGAATTTTGAGCCTAGCCAGACTGCGGTATCGGTGGAGAATTGCTTGCAGTTGGCACATGCAAGTTTGGCCAGGGGGATGCCGCTTATCATCTCAGTACATTCCATCAATTTTCATTCTTCGCTCAAGGATTTTCGGAGTGGCACGCTGGCGCAGCTCGACCAATTTCTCTCGGCTTTGGAAAGGAAGTACCCTGATTTGCTTTATGTGCACGACGCGGATGTTTACGAATTGGTTGATCGAGGTGCCTTCACCTCCTCCGAGGGCAGGACCACTGTGACGGTCAAGGAGCGGGAGGCCACGCAGTGAATCAGCCGTCGTTGGTTTTGATAACGGTCGATTGTATGCGCGCCGATCACGTTGGATGGCTCGGCTATGATCGGCCAACCACGCCATTTCTGGATGGCATCGCGAAAGACAGCGCCGTTTTTTCGAACGCAATTGTCGCGGGCGCGCCGACATACTATTCATTTCCCGCCATCATGGCGTCCCGGCCTCCTCTTGCGCTCGGACGAGATATCGTTGGCATTGCGCCGGGCGAAGCAACGCTGGCATCGGTCTTGAAAGAGGCCGGGTATGCAACGGCGGCGTTTGTGGCGGCCAATCCTTATCTTTCAGCGCGGTTCGGTTATGACTGCGGCTTTGACGCTTTCTATGATTTTTCGGAAGATGTGACGGGAAAAGCTGTCACGCAGCTTGATGATGGCAAGTCAAGCGTTCTTGCCAGACTGAATCGTTGGCTCGGGGCATTTAGCCATCATGCGGAATGGTCAGGAGCAATGTACGACGAGCTCTACTTTCAATATTGCCAGTTCGCGGCTTCGCGGGATTCGCTCGAAAAACTCCGACCCTTTCCGACCGCTGACAGGATAGTGTCTCAAGCCTCTGCCTGGCTGGCGGACAAGAAGGCCAAGCCCTTTTTCCTCTGGCTGCACTTTATGGATGCGCATACTCCGTACTATCCGACAGAGGCCGCATGGAAGGCGATGGGGCATCCACCGCTGAACCGTGAGCGCACCCGCTATTTGAATGCTTATTGGAATCGATCGGACATCGGTATGGGTCGATTGCGGAAACGCCGCGAGGAAATCATCGAGCTTTATGATGCGGGCATACGATGGGTGGATACGCAGGTGGCCTGGATGGCCGAGACACTGCGGGAACTGGGAGCATGGGAGCGTTCAGTCATTGCGGTAACAGCTGATCACGGCGAGGAATTTCTGGAACATGGGGGTCGCTATCATTCTCCGGCGCAGTTGGGCGAGGAGATCATTCGCGTGCCGCTGTTGATTCGCGATGTCAAGACACCCGTAAGGGCACGTATCAATGCACCTTTCAGCCTGCTGCATCTGGCGCCGACCTTGCTGGATGCGTTGGGAATCAAGGCGCCAGAGAGTTTTCGTGGGCAGAGCGCGGGGCAGCAATGGAAAAGCCATGAAGAATCTTCCGACGCTGCTATATGCGAAATGGTTCCCCAGTGCACAAATCCTCTGCGACGGGAAAATCGTACGTTCCCCCGCACGATTTTGCTGAGGGAACAAAATTACAAACTAGTCTTTGACCTGGGAACGTCCAGCGTAAAGTTGTTTGATTTAAGTGCTGACCCGCTTGAATGCAATGCGCTCCGTGATGGCGCTGAGAAGGCAATTCAAAAGCGGCTGCTGGAAAAGGCGCTTCAACATGTTACTTGCTGTCTCAATGAACGTGATCCAGAAAAAGCGCTCATGGCACGACTGCGCGACCTTCGGCTAGAATGTGCTCAACCCGGTGAGCCAGCATCTGGATAAGTCACGCGGTTATCGCGTGACATGATGCAACTTATTTCGGCCTGGGAAATGAATTGACCCTATGATGCCTGTGCATGTTCTGGTGGACAGCTTGGCTGACGCCGGTTTGCCGAATGCGCAAATGGGTAATTCACGGGAAATCATCCGTCGCCTGGATCCGGAGAAATTTCGAGTCAGCGTCTTTTGTTCTGGAGCACCGGATCGGTTTGTGGCTGCCCGACCGAACACAGAGATCATCCAGTTGCCTGCGCGCAGAAAGACACCGCGCATTCTCCGCGAGTATTTATTCGGACGGCATCACATCCTGTTCTACATGAAAGCCGCTCCAGCTAGCGCGCTTTATACGCGGATGTGGAAAATAAGGAAAGATCGCAGAGTGACGATAGGCACGGTTGAATCGCAGTCGGATTTAAACAGCGAGCCGACAATCAAGAAGAGTGCGATGCGGTTGTGGGAGAGCACCATTCTGCGCTGCGACTACTTAGTCAGCAATTCCGCTGCTGTGCGTCGAAGCCTGGCTAAAGAATACGGGCTGCCCAGCGACATTGTGCCTACCGGAGTTGATACGCAGTTCTTCACACCCAAAGAGCGTCCACCCAATGCACGGGTGAAAGTTCTATTTGTAGGCTCATTGCGACCGTTTAAGCAGCCCCAGATCGTGCTCGACGCCGCAGCGCGGTTTACGTCCGCGGATTTTGTTCTCGCGGGGGATGGTTTCATGCAGGCGCAACTGCGGGAGCGTATCGCACGTGACCGCTTGTCGAACGTCACCCTAGCCGGAGGGCAAACGGCGGAAGGCTTGCGCGACCTATACCGCGCGGCGGATCTCTTCTTATTTCCTTCGCTCTGGGAAGGCTCGCCGAAGGTGATTCTGGAAGCTGCGGCCAGCGGTTTGCCGGCGATCGCGCGAAGGAACTATGAGCCCGAATCTGTGATCGATGGCGTGACGGGCTACCTTATTGCCTCTGACGAGGAATTGTTTAGCAAACTAGAGGTGTTACTGCATGATCCAGGATTGCGCCGCAGATTCGGTGATGCCGGACGTATCCACAGTCTCGGTTTTGACTGGAGCGTGATCGCCCGCCTATGGGAGGACGTCTTTCTGCGGGTCCACGATGCCCGAAACGGCCGCCCTCATGCATGATGGCCTCTTGCATGTTTTGACTCTCACGCCGTTCTATCCCGTCGAGGGAGATGACGCGCGAGGATGTTTTGTCGCCGAACCGATGGATGCCGTTTCGTCCCTCGACGTGCGACATACGATCCTTGTTGGGCAACCCTTTTATCGGGGTGGTGGTAAGCCTGATGAATCCTCGCGGCCTGCTCGCCAGATAAGATATTTTTCTTTGCCCGGCGGCATCGGCCTGCCAAGTTCCGGTTTGATGTTATTTGCCAGACTTGTCGGTGATGTCGGGCGTATCCACGCATCGAATCCGATTCATCTTATACATAGCCATTCCGCCCTGCCTTGCGGCCATGCAGCGGCCTTACTGAGCCGGGAATTGCACATCCCCTTTGTTGTGACGGTACATGGTCTCGACGCATATTCAACAAGACAAGTGAAAGGAATTTCGGGCGAATGGTGCAAGCGGATTTCACGACTGGTTTACCGGTCGGCATGCCGCACGATCTGCGTGAGCCAAAAAGTGGCAGACCGGGTGGCAGCGGGTGCGACAACGCCCGTGCGAACCGTCGTCGTCTATAACGGGGTCGACCCAAATTTATTTTTTCCGGCGGAAAACATTGCCGAGCCGATGCAGGTACTTGCCGTTGGCGACCTCATCCCGATCAAAGGACATGAAATACTGCTTCGCGCATTTGCATGCGTTCGCCAGCGCTTTCCTGAATGCACATGCGAGATCGTCGGCGACGGGCCAGAGCGAAGACGATTGCAGGACTTGGTCCGCATGCTAGGCATCGAGAGCAACGTCCGCTTTCTGGGACGGTTGCCGCGCGCCGAGGTTTCGGTGGCGATGCGACGGTGCACCATCTTTGCGCTCCCCAGCCGATATGAGGCGTTGGGTTGCGTTTATCTTGAAGCGATGGCGTCGGGGAAAACAGTAGTAGCCTGCCGCGGACAAGGCATTGAAGAAGTCATTCGGGATGGCGAGAATGGGGTTTTAGTGGCCTCGGACGATATTTCGCAGTTATCGAACGCGCTAGGGCTTCTCCTGGCAGATAGGCAAGTAAGGGAGCGAATGGGAAAGGCGGCTCGGGAAACGATCCTGGCCGGTTTTACCGTCAGCCAGCAAGCACTTTGGTTGCGCCAAATTTACGAGGAATGCGCGCAATGAAGCGCCGTCTCGTTCTTATCACCGAGATTATTGCTCCATATCGCATTCCAGTCTTCAATGCGCTGGCGCGAGAAGCCGACTTTGAGCTTATGGTGATCTTTCTAGCGGAGAATGATCCTGAGTTACGAAAATGGCTCGTCTATAAGAATGAATTGCACTTTCCCTACCACGTTCTATCATCATGGAGAGTTAGATTTTCCCAGCGAAACCTACTTCTGAATCGGGGGCTCAGCAAGGTATTGCAAAGCTATTCTCCCGACGCGATTGTTTGTGGCGGGTACAGTGATCCGGCAGATTGGCAGGCGTGGTGGTGGGCTCGACGGCGAAGAGTCCCATTTATATCCTGGGTTGAAAGTACCACCAACGACCAGAGAAGTGGCGGGCCGATGGAGACCTTCCTCAAAAGGCGCTTTTTAAAAGGTTGTGCCAGGGTGGCTGTCCCTGGGGCCGCGTCCGCGACATATGTGAAGAGCTTCGGAGTTGCGAACGAGGCCCTTTTCACCGCCCCCAATGCCGTGGACAATGATCTCTATGCGCGCGGCGCGGCGCAGGTTAGAGCACAAGACATCTCTCAAAACGCGATACTCGGTTTGCCGGACACATACTTTCTGTTCGTCGGTCGCCTTGTCCGCGAAAAAGGAGTATTTGACCTGATTGAAGCCTACGGAAGGCTGAGTGCGGAGCTTCGCGAGCATATCGGACTCGTTTTCGTTGGGGAAGGTGATGCTAGAAGCCAACTGGAGATTGCAGCGCGCAAGGTATCGCCGGGACGGGTGATTTTTCGCGGGTTCGTCCAGAGAGATCAACTCGCGCGTGAGTACGCATTAGCGGATATCTTCGTTTTCCCAACTTACAGTGATCCGTGGGGGCTGGTGGTCAACGAAGCGATGGCGTGCGGTCTGCCCATCATAATTAGCGATGTTGCCGGATGTACTGCGGACTTAGTGAAGGACGGTTGGAATGGACGTGTGGTGCCGCCGGGCAATCCAGCGAGACTTGCCGTAGCGATGGAAGAAATCGCATGCAATGGCGAATTGCGATGGGTCATGGGAGAACGGAGCCGCAATACGATTGCGAACTATACGCCCGAACATTGCGCTGCCGGCTTAGCCGCCGCGGCGAGATCATGCTGGGACTCCCATGCTCACTGAGCGTATGTCATGGGGGTTGTTAGGGTTTACTCTGCTCCTCGTTTTGGCCGCGGCAGGCGTGGTGCACTTCTATCCCGGTTATCTCACCAACACCCAATACTTATGCGCGACCATCCTGTTAGAGATTTTGGCGGCGGTCGTCTGGAACTACCGGCAAAGATTTGTCCCCGCTTTGATCGTTGTTTTCCTCGGGGCCGGTTTCTATACGCCGGCGCAATCCGCATTTAGCGCAATTCGTTGGCTTGTGCTGGCGGTCGGGGCATTGGTTGGTATCGTTCTCTATCTGCATGAGCGGGAGCATTGGTTTGGAGTTTTTCATGGAATCGCATTGTCGTGTGTGTTGTCTGCGTTCGCGTCCGCGGCGATCTCCGATTATCCTCAAGAGGCTTGTTTGAAAGCAGCCAGCCTTTTGCTGCTTTTTGCCTATGCCATGACGGGAGCCCGGTTGGCTGCATTTCGCCACATGACGAAATTTGTCGCTGGACTGCAAATCGCGCTGGAAATATTGACGTATGTGACGGGCGTAGCTTATTTCGTTTTTCATTATCCACTGCTGGGGAATCCCAATTCTCTTGGCGCGGTCATGGGCGTCTGTGTTTTGCCACTTTTAGTGTGGGCAGAATTGGCCAACGGAGTTAGGGGTCGACGCCGGCGGCTCTTCGCTCTTCTCTTAGCGCTCTCACTCCTTCTTAGCAGTTATTCAAGAGCAAGCATCGGCGCGTCGTTCGTGACAATTAGCTTGTTGTGTATTGCATTGAGGCAGTATAAGTTCCTGATCCGTGGAATCGTGCTTGCATTAATAGCGGCGGTCGTCGTGGCCACATTGGTGCCTCTTAAATCTAATGATTCGATTGAGAATCAACCGCCGGTGAAGAAGTTTCTGTATAAAGGCCATCCCACGCAAGATATGCTCGCATCCCGGCGCAATGTGTGGGATGAGACTTGGGATTCCATCCGGGTTCATCCGTTGTTCGGCACCGGCTTCGGCACCAGTGAAACTTCGGGAAGCGCAGAAAGAACGCAATCGAACGGTCTCAGCGTCTCGTCGAATGCGGGTGTGCGAGAGCATGGCAACAGTTATTTGGCGATTCTCGAATGGCAAGGGCTTTTAGGGGTAGTACCGTTCGTCGCTTTGATACTATGCCTCGGTTCGTATCTGGTAAGAGTGTGGAGTTGGGTCTGGCGCGGCGGCGACAGCTCATCTCCATCGATCGCGCTGGCGTGCACGATGACGGCAGGTTTGTTTCATTCCGCATTCGAGGATTGGTTATTTGCCGTGGGCTATTATTTGTGCGTTTTTTTCTGGATCATGGCATTCATCTTTGTGGATGTCTTGCCCGCGCGCGGCGCGCCCGAAGTCGAATATAGGAGAGCTTTTCTTGCTGGAGAATTGCCGAGCTCCGAGGCAATTGCAAGCGGGCGATGATCCACATATTCCTAAATGGCAGTGCGGCGAGCGCCGGCGGAGGGTTGACTTATCTCCGGAACGTCATTCGACAGTTTGAAACGCGCGATGACGTACGTGTAAGTGCTATCGTGGAAAGTTCCTTACGTCGCGAATTTTCCGGGGCATCCAACATTTCCTTCGTGGATGCGCATTTTTCTTCGAGTCCTGCACTACGTTTTCTGCAGGAGCAGGCCATGCTGCCACGACTCGTTCGTGAGAGCGGGGCCGGTGTGCTGATTTCTGCCGGCAATTTTGCTCTGCGTCATTCGCCCGTGCCACAGATTCTGCTCTCGCGTAATTCTCTCTATACCTCGCATGATTTCTATCGCGATTTGCGGGCGCGTGGAGCTTATGCGCTATTGCTGGACACATGGATCAAGGGTGCGATCGCGCGCAAGTCGGTCTTATGGGCCGAGTGTACGGTCGCTCCGAGTGACGCTTTTGCGCGTGAATTGTCGGAATCCGCAGCGCACGACGTCGTTACCATCCGGCACGGGTTCGATCCCGAGGCGTTTTTTGCCGGTCTCAATCCCTTGCCGGAATCAGCGCGAAGTAAGTTGCGTTCGCGGGAAAACACGCTGCGGTTGCTCTTCGTAAGCCACTACAACTATTACCGCAATTTTGAGACGCTGCTGCGGGCCATCCCTCTATTGCGTTCAAGCCTCGCCCCACGCAGAGTCGAAGTAATCTTTACTTGCGAGTTTAGCTCGGCGCGAAATGCCGGCGCCTATCGCATGGGACAAGCTGTCCGCTTAATTAAGCAGTTGGATATCGGCGGTAACATCGTGGAACTAGGGGCGATCCCGTATCCGATGCTTCATCACGTTTACCGTGCTTCTCATGTTTACGTCACCCCGGCATATGCGGAGTCGTTCGCACACCCGTTGGTCGAGGCGATGGCCTGCGGACTGCCGGTGGTCGCGGCGGATCGGCCCGTACATCGCGAGATATGCGGGAATGCGGCAACATACTTTCCCTGCTTTTCGCCTCAAGGACTGGCCGAAGCGGTCGTCCGTGTCGCTGGACATCCTGCACCCGAACAACTCTCGGAAGCGGCGCGCCGCCAATCGACGATGTACTCATGGGAAGCTCACGTAAATAAGCTTCTCGAACTCGCAGAGAAATTGGCAGACGCGAGAATTACCAAGAGCCGCGCCGCAGGCTCTCAAGGATAGAGATTCTATGTGCGGGATCACGGGGATTGTGGCCAGTAATGGCGTTGTAGATCGAAATGTGCTCGAGGCTGCAACACGATCCTTGGCACACCGCGGCCCTGATGATTCCGGCACGGTTATCGTGCGCGATGGCGCCGACGAAATTGGACTTGGCAATCGCCGTCTAGCGATTCTCGAGTTGTCCACCCTGGGCCATCAGCCAATGCAAGATCCCGCAACCGGGAACTGGATCGTTTATAACGGCGAAATTTTCAATTTCAGGGAACTCCGGCAGGAATTGGAAGATGCCGGTGTCCCATTTACTAGCCATTGCGATACAGAAGTGGTGCTCAAGGCTTACGGTTTATGGGGAGAAGCATGTCTTCCACGCCTGCGCGGGATGTTTGCGTTTGCTATCTGGGATGCGCGGCACCGTCGGTTGCTTTTGGGCCGCGACCCAATGGGCATCAAGCCCCTGTATTTCGGTACCTTTGGACGATATTTTCTATTTGCCTCGGAAGTGCGTACCCTGTTGAGCACCGGCCTGGTGCCGCGAAAGATTGACCGCGCTGGATTGTCAAATTATCTGACGTTCGGATCCCTCTATGACCCCATCACTCTGATTGAAGGTATTGCAGCGCTGCGTCCTGGTCACTATCGAATTTGGGAGAATGGTCGGACGAAAGAGGTATGTTACTGGGAGTTGACAGACAGCTCCGACGACCGGCCCAGCCTGAAGTCCGATTTGGAATTGCGATTGGCGATCAACCAAGCCATCTGCGGGCAAATGGTTAGTGATGTTCCAGTCGGAGTATTTCTTTCGGGTGGGATTGATTCCAGCTCGCTGGTGGCGGTCCTCGCCCAGAACGGAATGAAGGCTGAAACATTCTCGATTGTTTTCCGCGAATCAAAGTACGATGAAGCAAGATTCTCACGTATAGTCTCGCAGGCCTTCAAAACCAATCATCACGAAATCCTGGTCTCGCAGCACGATGCATTGGAGCAAGTTCCATCGGCACTGTCCGCGATGGATCTGCCGACGATTGACGGCATCAATACATACTTCGTATCTGAAAAAACTCGTGCTGCGGGAATCAAAGTGGCGCTGTCTGGTTTGGGTGGCGATGAAATCTTTGCCGGATACTCCACATTTCGCGACGTTCTGCGCATGCAGGGGTTTCTCCATTTATGGCGTTATATTCCGGCCAAGTCTGCATTGGCCGCCGCGTTCTCTCTGGTTCGTGCCGGAAGCGATAAGAGCGAAAAGTTGTTTGCCCTTTTGCGAGAGAATAGTCGAATCGTAGATCCGTACTTTCTTGCGCGCATGCTTTTCACGCCCGACCGGCGGGATTCCTTATTGAAACCCATGAGCCGGGTAGAGTGTGAGCGGGCAGAAAATGAGCTTCAACAAAATCTGAAGCGCGCACGCCCCCTTGATGATATCAATCGCATTTCTTATCTGGAATGCCGATGTTACATGCTTAACACGCTCTTGCGCGATGCAGATGCAATGAGCATGGCGCACGGTCTTGAAATTCGAGTGCCTCTTATTGATCATCAACTCGCACGTCGTGTGCTTGCGCTTCCCGGAAAACGTAAAATGAGGTCTCAAACTCCAAAGCCGCTGCTACTCGCAGGGCTGGAGTCGCCTCTCCGCGCAGAAATTGTTCATCGCCGCAAACAAGGATTCACATTGCCTTTCGAAAATTGGCTGCGGGATGAGATGCGCGAGGGCGTGAGCAAATCGCTGAAGGCCATGGGAAACGGGCCACTGGCCGATTTGGTGCATGCCGAGGCAGCCGGCGAGATCTGGCGGGCATTCGTGGAAGGGCGCACGTCCTGGTCGCGGCCGTGGTCACTCCACGTTTTGCAGCAGTGGTGTATTCAGCATGGCGTTGGCATTTAGTGTTCAGCGTCTGGGGGTGTTCCGCAATTCACGGTAAGATGGCGAAAGCGCAGTGAATCTGATCACCACGCAATCCGACGAAAAGATGGCGGCTTCTGCCACTGGTGTGAAGCTTGCGCTGCCACTGAGTGTGGTAGTAGCCGCACGCAATGAGGAAAAGAACTTGCCGCGCTGTCTGCTCTCCCTTGCTGGTGTTGGCGAAATCTATGTGATCGATTCCCATAGCACGGATAATACCGCCAGCGTAGCGCGTCGTTATAACGCAAAGATTGTTCAGTTTGACTACAAGGGGGGATGGCCCAAGAAACGACAATGGGCCTTAGACACGCTCCCCCTCGCCTACGAGTGGGTCTTGCTGCTGGATGCAGATGAGGCGCTCACTCCGGAGCTGACGGCGGAAATACATGACGCGATTCGCAACCCCAACGTTGACGGCTTTTACGTGACTTTACAGATGCACTTTTTGGGTCGGCCCTTGCGCCAATGTGGAGCGCAGTTCTACAAGCTTGTTCTGTTTCGGCGTGGCAAGGGCCATTACGAATGCCGGTTGAGAAGTCAGGACGCATCGATGTGCGATATGGAAGTGCATGAGCACGTCGTGGTGGAGGGTGCGACCCGAAAGTTAAAGAACCCGATTGTGCACCACAATGTCGAATCACTCGAGCGCTACATCGAAAAGCACAACCAATACTCCAATTGGGAATCGGCGGTGATTGCGAGGGGGACGCTTGCGAGCGAACTCCCGCCCACGCTATTCGGCAATCAGGCGCAACGCCGTCGCTGGCTGCGTAAGCAATTTTTCGTCGTCCCCGGTTCTCCGGTCGCGCTCTTCCTGTACCGTTACATCTTCCGGCTGGGCTTTCTCGACGGAGTTCCAGGCTTGATTTACTGTGCCTTCCAAGCCATTCAGATGTTTCATGTGAAGGCGAAACTCTATGAGTTGAAGACCACACGCGAGTGAACACCGGCTTCTCATGTTGATCCTCGGCCTCAACATGTTTCACGCGGACGCTTCCGCGGCCCTCGTTCAGAATGGCGAAGTCATCTTCGCAATCGCCGAAGAACGGCTCAATCGGATAAAACATTATGCTGGATTTCCCGCACTGGCGGTAAAAGCATGCTTAGACGCCGTTGGAGCCAAGCATACTGATTTGGACCATGTAGCCGTCGGCCACGACAGCAGCGCAAATCTCGGTAGAAAGATGCAGTATGTCGCGGCGCACCCTGCAAGAATCGCGAACTTTCTACGCTTGCGGGCAAGGAAAGAGACCATGCGTAACATCCGGACATTGATGGCGCATGCCTTGGATGTGGAGCCTTCCGGGCTACGTTTTCAACAGCACAACCTCGAGCACCACATCGCGCATATCGCCAGCGCGTATTATTGCTCGCCGTGGGAAAAGGCAGCGGGCTTCAGTTATGACGGTTCAGGAGATTTTGTTTCGGCGATGATGGCGCGATGCGAAGGCCCGCATATCGAAGTGCTACAACGTGTCTATCTCCCCCATTCGCTCGGCAGTTTTTATACCATGCTTTGTGAGTTCATCGGCTACAAAGAATACGGTGATGAAGGCAAGGTCATGGGCCTGGCGCCCTACGGCAAGAATACTTACTGCGATAGCGTCGCAAAACTCATTTCGACAAAAGGCGGTGGCTACGAATTAGATCTCAGCTACTTTCAGCCGCTGGGAAGTAATCAGGGTATGCAGATTCGGGATGATGGCACGGTGCAATTAGCCCAACATTTTTCAGCACGTATGACGGATGAGTTTGGCCCTGCGCGCCAACTGCACACCGAGATCACGCAGCGTGACATGGATCTGGCCTTTGCCATGCAGCATCGCTTCGAGGAAGTCTTCTTTTACATGCTTAATAACTTGTACGTGCGCGTACCATCTCCTGAGCTGGTGATGGCCGGCGGTTGCGCCTTGAATAGCGTGGCCAATGGCAAACTATTTGACAATACGCACTTTCGCAAGACCTGGGTGCAACCCGCCGCGGGTGATGAGGGGCTGGCGATTGGCGCCGCGCTGCATACTTATCATTCTGTTCTTAATAACGGGCAGCGCTTCGCGATGGAAAATTCCTATCTGGGCCCTGAGTTCAGCGTCGAACGCATCGAAGCGGATTTGAAATCAGCAAAGCTGCGCTATCAAGAATTGGAACGCGAAAGTTTGCTCGAAGCTGTGGCCGGGCGGATTGCCACGGGCGACGTCGTGGGCTGGTTTCAGGGGCGAATGGAGTGGGGGCCGCGGGCGCTTGGCAATCGTTCCATTCTTGCCCATCCCGGCCGCCCCGATATGAAAGATATCCTTAACGCTCGGATCAAGCGTCGGGAGTGGTTTCGGCCGTTTGCGCCATCGATTCTGGCGGAGCGACAGCATGAATACTTTGAGCACGATCATCCCTCGCCTTTCATGCTGCATGTTTACAAGATTCGTCCCGAAAAGCGCGAGCAGCTTTGTGCCGTTAACCATGTGGACAACACGGGACGTCTGCAAAGCGTGGGCCGTGACGAAAATCCGCTCTACTACGATCTGATAGCGGCATTTGAGAAGAAGACAGGCATTCCTGTCCTGCTAAACACCAGTTTTAATGAGAACGAGCCTATTGTCTGTGAACCGTCACAGGCGATTGATTGCTTCAAACGTACACGTATGGATGCATTGGCGCTTGGGCCATTCCTCGTGCTCAAATCTGAAAACTGACGTCGAGGTCTTGTCACCTTCGAATGACGGAATCACAGACCGGGAACGCGACATCATTGAGTCTCAAGCCCATCGGGAGCTTTTCGCGTATGCGAGCTCTAGCCTGGGCAGGAAATGTGCTCTACGCCTCGCGAGGGTACACTCTACTATCGGCGGACATCGGTAGCGGACCGCCCATCCACTGGCGCGAAGTCGCGCGGTTTAATCCGCCCTGGTGGCGCAATCTAACGGTGACTACGCCTCTGACGTTCCGCCTCGTGAGGGACGGATTTCATGCGTTGGCAGGGCTGTCATCCGGGGCATTAGTTGCAGCAGTTCCCGGCGCGATCGTCACACTCCACCCCGGCGATACCGAATTCCAGGCAACACACAAGATTTTGCGAGGCACGCGGCCCTTGCACATCTGCGTTGGGTCCGACGGCACAGTATACTTCGGTGAATATTTCGATAACCCCGCCAGAGATGAAGTGCATATATATGCTTCGACGGATCGGGGCATCAACTGGGACGTGGCCTATACTTTTCCCAAAAGTGCGATTCGCCACATCCACAACGTCGTCTACGATCGCTGGGTGAATTGCCTCTGGATTCTCACGGGAGACAATGGCGACGAATGCCGCATCCTGCGTGCATCTTGCGACTTGAAAAACATAGAGACGGTGCTGGCCGGAAATCAGCAGGCCCGCGCGGTAGCCGCTGTCCCCACGGCCGAAGGACTTTATTATTCGTCTGATACGCCATTTGAGACGAACCACCTCTATCGCCTTGATCGTAACGGCAACGTCCATGTGCTGGCGGACATCGCCAGCTCTTCGATCCATGGATGCAATGTCGGCAGCGCGCTTTTCTTTTCCACCATGGTTGAGCCGAGCGCCGTGAACCTTGAGGAGTCGTCCTGTCTTTACGGTTCGCTAGATGGCGCGCATTGGCTACGCCAGCTGTCCTGGAAGAAAGACCGGTGGCCACTCGGTCTTTTTCAGTATGGCAACGCACTCCTCCCCGATGGGTACAACCACACGGACATTCTTGCTGTGTCTACCGTGGCGGTCTCTCCCGGCGACCTGGAAACGTCCTTGTGGCGTGTCGTGCGTTAGCGCTCCCGGTTGCTAAACACGATTAACCGGATTGCGTGCTATAGTTCGACCCAATCATGCCGGTAGTGGATCGTTTGCAGTATTACCGACGAATTTTCGATGCGTATTTGCTGCGAGGTAATAGTCAGCTCAGCTTTTGGCACGATCATCCGCAGGTAAACAGCAACGCATCAATAGAAAAACTGGGCGAATACTATATGTTGTTCGCGGAGAAGGCGGATTACGCGGGCACGTACGATTCGTCCGGCATTCCCATGCTCGATTACCACGGCCGCATTGGCATTCAGTACAATCCCATCGCCGTGGCGCAATGGGGACTCGGAAACCATGACTTGTTGCGGCGTAGCGGCGACCGCGACGAAGTTCGCCGGCAAAACTTTCTTAAGGCGGCTGATTGGCTTCTGGAGCGACTCCAAAAAAATACCTTCGGAGTGTTCGTCTGGAACCACAATTTTGATTGGGAGTATCGCACTCGCCTGAAAGCGCCGTGGCATTCAGGCTTGGCTCAAGGGCAGGGAATCTCGCTCCTGGTCCGCGCGGCTGCTGTGACCGAATCGTCGGACTACCTAAATGCCGCTCATCGCGCATTCGAGGCCTTCCTCACACCGACGAACAAAGGCGGGGTTACGTTTGTCGATGAGCAGAACCGGCATTGGTTCGAGGAATATATTGTGTCGCCTCCCACGCATATTCTGAATGGATTCATTTGGGCGACGTGGGGTGTTTATGACTACTTTCTTGCGACGCACGATGAGACGGCGCGGGTCTTGTTCGACCGCGCAGTAGCAACACTGAAGGTCAATCTCCCTCGCTACGATTTGGGGTTCTGGTCACTCTACGAGCAGTCAGGTACGCGCCTGCCCATGATTGCAAGCGCGTTTTATCATCAATTGCATATTATTCAGCTGCGTATTATGCATCGTCTCGCGCGGGAGCCAGTTTTTTTAGAGTACGCGAATCGGTGGGAGTCTTATGCGCGCAGCGGGCTCCGGCGAATGCGGGCGTTATGTTACAAGGCAGCGTTTAAACTTCTCTATTACTAGGCTCGCGTGAAGATACTTTACGTCTCGCAATATTTTCCGCCAGAAATGGGAGCTCCTGCGGCACGCGTTTCTGAGTTAGCACGCCATTGGGTGTCTGCGAGCCACGGTGTGATGGTCCTAACGGGGTTTCCAAATCATCCGACTGGAGTGCTCGCGCCTGAGTATCGCAAGAAGATTTGGCGGCTTGTGCTTCGCGAAAACAGCCATGGGATTGAGGTGGTGCGCACCTGGTTGTTGCCTTTCGCGAATCGGGGAGCGATTCGGCGAATTCTGAATTACTGTTCCTTCTGCGCCTCTTCCGCGGTCACTGGCAGTTTTATGCCGCGTCCTGATGTTGTGATTGCTACGTCCCCGCAACTTCTCGTGGGGCTCTCGGGATGGTGGATATCCCGCTGCAAGGGGGTCCCATTTGTCTTTGAAGTGCGCGATTTATGGCCGGAATCGCTGGCTGCGGTTGGCGCGGGTGATGAGAATTCCTTTTTACACAGGTTCATGGCGAAGGTGGCAAGATTTTTGTATCGGCGCAGTGATCACATTGTGGTTGTGACCGCCGCTTTCAAGACGCATCTCACCCAGCGCTGGAATGTCCCGGAAGAAAAGATCTCTGTGGTCGAGAATGGCGTCGAAACGACAATCTTTCGACCCGAAGCTGCCAAGGACACGACTCCGGCACTCCGCATAGCATGGCGTGCGGAAGGTAAGTTCGTCGTTAGCTACGTCGGTACGATGGGAATGGCCCATGGGTTAGAGACAATCCTCGGCGCCGCGGCGGCGTTAAAGGAATCGCATCCCGAGATAGTGTTTGTACTCGTTGGTGAGGGCGCCGAGAAGAAACGCATCATGTTGTCGGCCCGCCAACGGAATCTCGCCAACGTGCACTTCGTCAATCAGCAGCCCCGAGAGGCCATTCCGTCTTATATTATTGCCTCCGACGTCAGCCTGGTTTTGTTGAAGAAAACAGAAGTCTTCAAGACGGTCATACCCACAAAGATGCTCGAGTCCATGGCTTGTGCGCGGGCCGTGATTCTGGGCGTGGATGGTCAAGCACGAGAGATTTTGGAAAGGGCACGCGCGGGCTTGTTCGTAGAACCAGAGAATTCCACAGCGCTTTGCGATGCGATTCTCCGACTTGCAGCAGACTCGCGCCTCCGCGCAGAACTCGGTGAAAATGGCCGCCACTATATTGTTGAAAAGGCGTCGCGCGCGGCGATGGCTAACATTTATTTAGGTGTGCTCGGGTCGATTCTTCAGGAAAACGTCATTGGACAGCGATAATGCTGACCGCGGTCGCTGCCTGCATTGCAGCCTCGGCGGTGCGACTCGCTAACACCTTGGCGGTGCTTGACGGCACAAATAGAATGTCATCGGCTTGCATAGGAACGTCCGGCGATTTTGCCGAAAGAATCCTTTGCAGATGCACGCTGGTTTCGGTCAAACCCTCTGGCCCCTTATGGATGAGTCTGGCGCCGCTGAGTTTTGCGGTGTGGGTGGTACCGCCAGCCAGGGCGATGGCTTGCAGCACCGTCAAACGCCCACTTTCCATGAGGAACCCGCTGGGCCTGCCCACATCTCCGACAACATAAACGATGTCAGCTTTGCGAACGACAATGGTGTCGCCCGGCGAGACGGCGATGTTGCTTTCGGGTTTGTCTTCCACGTTACGCGCCAACTCCACCACGATAGGTTTATCGGGTTGGTCGCGTCGTGTAACGGCCACACTCCGCCCTGCCCTCTCGGTCAGCCCTCCCGCGGCGGAAATCAGATCAAATAAGCGCGCCATACCAGATACGGGGTATATTCCCGGCTTGTTGACCTCACCTAATATGCTCGCCCCTTGCGCGCCCGGTTGGGTCACGAAGACGGAAACGTGCGGATCTATTACGAAGCGGCCGTCGGAAAGGCGTTTTTCAATCAAAGTTTGCGCTTGATCCAAAGTGAGACCGCCAACCGGAACATAACCTACTAAGGGCATGTACAGGTTGCCGCTCTCATTCACGCGAGCCTTTGTCGTTAATTCCGGTACGTTGTACACACTCACTTCGACCAAATCATCCGGTCCGAGCTTCTGGGCGCCACTGTAGACTGCAGATTGCGATACAGGTACGGGATTTGTAGCAGCCGGTGTTTGCGCCGAAGCGCTTAGGAAGGCGAATACGACGTAGAGCATTGCAGACAGCAAGCGGCTTATTGCATCGACGCACCGGTTCAATGATGAAACCCGCTTGATGGAACCCATTGGCATGTCGAGACGGGTTGAGTTTAGCACAGGTTTTGGGCGTGGCGTGTGACGAGCAAGCGCGTAACTATAGTAACTGAAGGTATCAAAGTAGGAATTGCGGCAATTTTTCCCAGAAAGGTATTCTCTAAGTGGAATGTTCCATTGGAAGCCTCACGCATCACGCGTGACTTCATGGTGGAGGGGGATACGGGTTGACACCACTCTTTCTGGGGATTTTCGGGGTTTCTCTATTCACCTCATTCATCTTGACAAAGTTTGTACGGGACGTGGCCACCAAACACGGGTGGGTTGCGGCCCCGGGAAGCAGCCGTCATTTACATAGCCAGCCGCTCCCACGCCTGGGCGGAGTGGCGATTTTCCTCGCATTTCTCGCTAGTGTATTGAGCTCGATCGTGGTCGGGAAGTTTTACCCACAATGGAACATCAGCATTTTCGCAAAAGCGGGACTTACGATTTTGCTTCCCGGCACGCTGGTTTTCTTGCTTGGTGTTTATGACGATCTGCGATCGCTCGGTCCTGCAATAAAATTCGCGGTCCAGGCAATTGCCGCCACCATGCTGTTTGCCGGCGGACTCCGAATCAACAGTCTTCCCGTATTGTTTGGCAGTCACCAATTTTCATGGTTCATCAGTTTAGCCCTAACGATTCTCTGGGTCTTGGCCGTCACCAATGCCTTCAACTTGATTGATGGGCTCGATGGACTTGCTGCTGGTTCGGCATTGTTTTCCACTCTGGTGGTTTTCGTCGTGGCATTGCTGGCACATTCCGCACTCGTGACGATGATGACGCTGGCCCTGGCGGGCGCAATTCTCGGGTTCCTGCGATTCAATTTCAATCCGGCCACCATTTTCCTCGGCGATTGCGGAAGCTTATTCATAGGTTTCTCACTCAGTGCACTTGCCTTGCAGGGTGCAGCCAAAGCTCCGACCACAGTGGCCATTGCGATTCCCGTGGTTTCGTTCGGACTCCCAATTTTGGAGACCGTGCTATCGATTGCGCGGCGCTTTATCAGCGGGCGACCGGTGTTTACAGCGGATCGTGAACACATTCATCATAAGCTGTTGCAACTCGGACTTTCCCACCGCCAAGTTGTCGTCGTCCTCTACGGCGCTTCGGGGATATTTGCCCTACTCAGTCTGTTTTTATTGTGGCCCGCTGGGAGCACTCTGGGATTGGTCCTGGCGGTATTAGGCACCGGAATCTGGGTCGGCGTTCAACACCTCGGATATTTGGAATTCGGCGAACTTCGCCGCGTGGCTCAGCGAACAATTGAACAACGCCAAATAGTGATTAACAATCTAGCGATTCGCCGGGCCGTGGAAGAATTGAAAGTTGCCCGCACCAGCGACCAACTGGCTTCCATATTGATTGCCGCATTCGCCGGAAACGACTTCGATGCTCTGGATTTGAGGCTCGACATCGCTCCTCCCGAATTCTCACCTGAATGCGGGCTAGAGCTTATGAGCGATGAGACTCATCAGCCGTTCATCCGCTGGACAAAATTGCGTTCCCAGTTTTATGCAATGACGACTTCGTGGAGTTTAAGCCTGGATCTCGTGAGCAGCAATGATCGCAGCGTGGGCAAGCTCATAGTGCATCGCCTCTATAGCATGAGGGAATTGCAATTCGACGTTAATCTCTTGATTTCAGTATTTCCGGTTGCGCTGGCCGATGCGCTTCTCAGAGTTACAGTGGCCCGAACGCAGCCCCTCGCCGATTTGCAAGCGGTTCCTGCCGTCATGACGGCGAGCGCCGGCGATTGATTCTTCCCGGCGTTTTATCCACAGCCAGAACCAATCGCGTTACTTTCAGCCACAGCCATGTCCATTTAGTTTTGACCCTCACGTCGCCTTAGCACGGAGGAAGTCAGAAAGATGGAGTCGTTGAACGGGCAAGATATTCACTTCGTCTCATTGCAAACAGCAGTATTCTGCGTTTCCTGTGAAATTATCAGCAAGAACAACACACCTTACTGCATGGCGTGCGGCAGCCAGGCCGTATTGAGTCTTTCGCGCGTCCTCGGAGGATCGCTTCGAGGTCAGCAAACTGCGCATCTGATTGCCGATGCGGAATTGGATCGTCTGGTGAGGGATTTATTGCGGACCGTGCCAGCGGTCACGGAAGAGAGAAATGTGCCCGCCTCTTTCGCGGTACTTGCGCCTTCTCGTCATCATGCACGTAGCGCCGCGCTGCACGAGCTAGGTTATGCTGCACGCAAGGTTCCGTCTACGATCAGCCCCGCGGAGCTTGATCTCGAGCCGGCGATCAGCGCGATTACTGAACGGGCGCAAGCGTTGACTGGGGCTACCGGGGCGGCGATAGCCTTGCGTCAAGGAGACGAAATTATATGTCGCGCCCGCACGGGGCGAACCGCACCGGACTTGGGAGTTCGGCTTCAAACCGATTCTGGCATTTCCGCGGATTGCGTACGTACCGGTGAAGTGATGCTCTGTGACGATGCGGAAAAGAATCCGCGGGTGGACTTGGCCAGTTGTCGACGGCTTGGAGTGCGCTCCATTCTAGTTGCACCACTACGGCATTTCCGCCGCACACTTGGAGTTTTCGAAGTGCTTTCCGGCGCTCCTCACGCTTTCGATCACCACGATGTTGCCACCATGCAGCTGCTTTCCAGCACAATGGTCGCCGCAATTGCACGTCTATCTGCCATGCATCCAATCCAGCGCAAGACTGCATAAGAATTGCTGGTCAGAAGTGGATCACGCCGGGGGCGCGGGCATAGCAGGAGTGAGTTCCGAACTCCCGCTCAACGGCAACTCGACCGTCATGATTGTGCCTTGTCCGGGCCGGCTTTCCGCGATGATTGTTCCTCCGTACGCCTCTGTAAGGGCTTTGGCGATCGCCAGCCCCAAACCAAACCCACCTGTAGCTCGAGCGCGCGAACGATCACTTCGATAAAAACGCTCGAAAATGTGTGGTAAGTCTGCCTCGGGAATTCCAACTCCCTGATCTGCAAAAACAATCCTCGCTCGCTCGTTCTCCAGCCGTGTTACGGAGATTTCTACGGTCGTGCCGTCCGGGCTGTAACGCACTGCATTTTCCAGCAAATTTACCCAGATTAATTGCAAGTCTTCGGGATCGGCAGGAAGATGGATGGCCGCGTTAGCCGTGAGATTCAGCTTAATTTGTCGTGGCTGGGCGATTGCCTGCACGCGTTCCACGGCTTCTTCGCACGTGGTGCGAAGATCAATCACTTGCAAGTCCCGTCTCAAAGCGCCGTGCGCCCATTGCTCAGCCCGGGCGAGGCGCAGCATCCATTCCAACAGTTTTTCGAGACGTTTCATGTCCTCGAGTGACTCTTCGATTCCGACGCGGTATTCCTCCGAAGAGCGGGGACGATGGAGCAATGATTGCAAGGTAGATTTGAGTACGGCCACCGGCGTTTTTAGTTCATGCGTCGCGTTGCCCAAAAACTCTTGTTGCTGTGCAAAAGATCGTTCGAGACGACCCAGCATGGTGGTCATGGATTCCGTCAGCGGACGCAACTCGATAATGTGCTGCGTTTCCTCCGGGATGTCGATTTTCCAATTATGCACGGAGACTTGGGCAGCTTCGTGGGCGAGGTGTTGTAAAGGCAGCAAGCCGCGTCCGATACCCCACCATGCCAGCACCGTGGTGAGACCCATGAAGCCCAGGCTGGCGGCCGCAATAAAAATCCCTGCTGAACGCACCTGTTCGCGGATGCGATGCGACGGAGCCATATATACGATCGTCAAAGTTTGCGGTTGAAAAGACGGGCCGTCTTCCCGGTCGAGAATTGGGACTTCGGAAATTCTTAGTCCGCGATAACGAACGTGGCCCCATTTATAGTCAAAGTGGTGGCGTGCTGTGGTGCTGATTTCCAGACCGTCGGGCCAGTTCCCGGACTTTGCGAGCAATCCAGACCTGTTGGTCCATATTGTATAGAGATCGGGATGGTCGGGGTCGAGTGAAGGCGGTATCAGAGAGCCGTCAAAATATGCGTTTCCGCTGGCGTCTTCATCGTAGCGGACCAATGCCGCGATACTCATCGCCCGTCCTTGAATGCTGGCATCGAGCGCCGCGACAAGTCGTTTGTGGGTGTAGTACGCGCCGGTCGATACAAGCCCCATCGCAAGCAGCGCTTGTGAGAGAACAAAGATGACGATCAGACGGCGCTTGATAGATGGTTGAGGCATACGCTTGAAATGCATTTATTCGTGCAGCACGTATCCTTGACCCCGGCTGGTGTGGATGAGCTGCTTCGAAGAGGTATTGTTCAATTTACGCCGCAATCCAGAGATATACACCTCAATGACATTGCTAAATTTTTCCCAGTTGTAGTCATAAAGATGTTCGAGCAACTCCGTTTTTGACACCACAGCGCGCGGGCGATGCACCAAATATTCAAGCACACGGTATTCCATGGCAGTGAGAGATATAGGTCGGCCGGCGCGCGTTACGCTGCGATTGACGGTGTTGAGTTCGAGGTCTGCGATGGTCAGGACGGGAGACGGCTGACCTTTGCCTCGTCGTATAAGTGCCTTAGTACGCGCCAGCAATTCACCCAAATCGAACGGCTTGGTGACATAGTCGTCAGCCCCGGCATTGAGCAGCGCGACGACGGATTCTTTGTCGTCTCGCGCAGTTACTACGAGCACGGGCGTCCCGCGGCCCATCTTGCGGATTTTTTCCAGGATCTGTAAACCATCCATTTTGGGCAGCATGAGATCAAGAAGGACAATGTCATAGGAATCATCCTCTGCCAGAAAGCAACCTTCCTGCCCGTCGAGCGCAATGTCTACCGCGTAGCCAGCGCTTTCGCGCAAGCTGCGCGCGATATTTTCTGCCAGCCGGCGTTCGTCTTCGATGATCAGAACTCTCATTTGCCGGGCAACGCGGTGATTTCAGCCCAATCATATCCTTTTGCGAGCGTTGCCCATAGGCTAGTCGCTTGAAGCTGAATGTACCCTTAAGATTTGTAATTTGGGGATCGATGGAAGAGGCAGCTACATGGTCGAGGCGGGAGCAGCCGCCATTGAATTTCCAACGGCCCCCGGTTGCGCTGGCGCATATTTCGAAGCACACTTGGCTTGCAGTTGCTTGGCGTGGAAGACGCCATCGCGTCCGAAACTGCCGTCGGCTAGCGCTTGAGAATTGTCCTTGAAAGTGTCAGGTGGAGCTTCGGTTCCGCTATAAACCACCGGCAGAGTCTGATTTTGCTCTATCAGGACAAATTCAACATTGAGTCCCGTGCGCTTAATTGATCCCGGCTGTACGTTTCCGGCCACCCGCAAGCGCTTACTGTAGGCTGAATCACCCATTCCGTGGAGCTCTTTGATGGTGACGTAATAGCTCTTGCTTTGTTGTACGCCGGTATAAGCGAGATAGGCGAGAGACAGGAGGATGGCTACTGTCGCGGCGCCAAATTTCAAATATTTAGAGGCTTCGCTGGACATAACTGCTGCCTAAAACTCTACGCGCCGTAATAGCAGGGGTCAAGCGCTTATCCGATAGAATAGAAAGAACTCATTTTGAGGCCTTACTACCGTTATGATTCATCCCTGGCACGACGTTACTCCTGGCCATAAGTTGCCCCAGGAATTCCAAACAGTCATTGAAATTCCCTTTGGGTCCAGCGTCAAGTATGAATTAGATAAACCGAGCGGTCTGATCAAACTTGACCGGGTGTTGTACTCCGCCGTTTATTATCCTGCAAACTACGGCTTCATTCCGCAAACCCTTGCCGAGGATGACGATCCTCTCGATGTGCTGGTGCTCTGCCAGGAAACGGTCGTTCCCCTGACAATTATTAACGCGCGGGCAATTGGGCTAATGACAATGATCGACGCCGGCAAGCAAGACCACAAGATTATTGCGGTCGCGACGGAAGATCCGGAATTCAACAGCTATTACGAAGCAGAAGAGATGCCAGCCCACCGCATGCTGATGCTGCGACGCTTCTTCCAGGACTACAAGCAATTGGAAGGCAAGGCGGTTGAAGTAGATGAGATTCGTCCGGCGAGCGAGGCTTTTCCTGTTATTTCAGCCGCGTTGCATCGTTACAGCGAACAACGCCGCAAGGGGTTTCACCAGCTCGCTTCGAAGCACTAGCGCCGACAACTCGCGAGTGCGAAAAACCGCCGGAAATCACTCCCGGCGGTTTATTTTTTTGCTACGTTTTCTACCACACCCGACAAGCGTTGGCGCTAACCATGGCGTCTCCGGCTTTGCATGACCATGCCTGTTCGAAAGCGCTCATGTTCTGGACGACGCCATCCACACGCCACTTGCCCGGGGAATGCGGATCCACGGTGACCAGCATGCGTGCGATTTCAGGGCGCTGTTTCATACACCATACACGGCCGAAGCCGAGGAAGTAGCGCTGCGCGGGCGTGTAGCCGTCAATCTTCTTCGCGGCTTCTTCAGGAGACATGGTCGCGTTAAGGGCAGCCAGCGCGATGCGAGCCCCGCCATTGTCCGCCGTGTTCTCGCCCAGCGTCAGCTTGCCATTCAGCTTCAGGTCGTCGATCGAAACGAAATTACTGTACTCGTTTGCGATGCAACTTGCCCGCTCGTCGAACTTCTTGCCGTCTTCAGCAGTCCACCAGTCGCGCAGATTGCCTTGCGGATCGAACTGGCGGCCCTCATCGTCGAAACCGTGAGTAAGTTCGTGCCCAATGACGAGACCGATGCCCCCGAAGTTCACCGCATCGTCCATGTTTTTGTCAAAGAATGGAGGCTGCAAAATGCCAGCGGGGAAAACGATTTCGTTGAGAGATGGATTGTAATACGCGTTCACTGTCGGCGGGGTCATGCCCCATTCCATGCGGTCTACGGGCCTGCCGATCTTGGCGATCTGCCGCTTGGATTCAAATTCGGTCGCCCGTTCCAGATTTCCCAGCAAGTCGCCGCGAACGATGGTGACGGAGCTGTAATCACGCCATTTGTCGGGATATCCGATCTTGTTAGTGATGGCGGCAAGTTTCTTCTGGGCCTCGGCTTTAGTAGCATCGGACATCCAATCAAGATTCTGGATATCTTCGCCGAGGGATTTTTCGAGTGCCGAGACCATCTTTAACATGCGGGCTTTGCCGTCCGCCCCGAAGGTTAGCTCGACATAGCGCTGGCCAAGGGCTTCGCCGAGTGCATTATCCGTGGCGGCGACGCAGCGCTTCCAGCGGGGCTGAATTTCTTTCTGTCCGGTGAGGGCTTTGCGAAATTCGAAATTAGCATCCACGAAAGGCTTGGACATCCAGGGGGCAGCAACCGTCATCACGTGCAGCGAAGCGTACGTCTTGAGCGAATCCAATGACTCGGAGGCGAGCACGTCGTTAACCTGCTTGAAAAAATCAGGGTTTACGACGTTCATGTCTGAGAAACTCGGTGCTCCGACGGCGACAAAATATTTATTGAAAGAGAAGTTTGACGCCATGGAAACCACCGCGTCGCGCTCCATTTTGTGGTCGAGCTTCTTGGGATCGCGACGTTCGGTCCGGTCCATGGAGGCTTTGGCCAGCTCGGTTTCGATGCGCAGAACCGTTTCCGCTGACTCACCGGCTTGCTTCTCGGATTGGCCATTGAGTTCGAAGAGCTGCGTCGCATAGGCGACCAGGCTCTTGCGCAATTCGAGATTGTGGGGATCGTCTTTGATGTAATAATCGCGATCTGGCAACGTCAGCCCGCTTTGGTCGATGTAAGCGATGTCCATGCTGGCATTGTGTAGATCCGCATCGGAACCAAAGTCGAACAGCGTATTCGCACCCATGAGTTGATCGTGAGCGATGACTTCGAGCAGAGCCGTCTTATCTTTGACCGCGGCAATGCGCTCGAGATCGGGCTGCAAAGGCGTCGCGCCCTTTGCGTCGACGGCTTTCTCGTCCATGCAGGAGTCATAGAAGTCGCCAATTTTTTGGTCAATGGCATCCCGGTTCGGATTGTCGACCTCGACTTTTTCCAAAATGCCGCGCAGGATGGCGCGATTCCGTTCAGCCAATTCGCTGAATGCGCCCCAGCGGGATTGATCAGCCGGAATCTCGGTATTTTTCAGCCATGTGCCGCAGGCGTACTGATAGAAATCGCTGCAAGGATTCTGGGTTGTGTCAATCGTATCCAGAATCGAATCGGAGGCCTTTGGGGCAGTTTGGGCGAAGCTGGCCAGCGCCAGCAGTGGAACGCAGAGCAACAATAATCGTTTACGCATGAAGTATCCTCGAAGATTTAGCGAACCCGCGATTCTAAGCCGATTTCTTTAGACGAGCAAGCCGCTCAAAAGACAGCAGCGATTATAGATACGGACTCGCAAGCGCGAAAGTTCAATAATCACGCGGCGTATAATCAAGTTTTCATCCTAAACTCAGGCGGTGGAAAGCATGGCTCCGGCTAACGGCAATTCTCCCAGCAATCATTCGAATGGAAACGGCAACGGGCAGGCAATTCTGAAGCCGCGCGCCGAATGGCTTGAGCGCCGCAAGGCACAAAACTCCGACGGCAATCTCTCGCAGATGCATTTTGCCCGCCTCGGAGTGATCACGGAAGAGATGGAGTATGTGGCGCGGCGAGAAAAGATTTCGCCGGAATTGGTCCGCAGCGAAGTTGCCCGCGGGCGGATGATTATTCCCGCCAATGTCAACCATCCTGAACTGGAGCCGATGTGCATTGGCGTCGAATCACTGTGCAAAATCAATTCCAATATTGGCAATTCGGCCGTCACTTCCAACATTGATGAAGAGCTAAAGAAGCTGCACACCTCCGTCCACTACGGCGCAGATACTGTGATGGATCTCTCCACCGGCGGCAATATTCACGAAATTCGTGAAGCCATTCTGCGCCACTCGCCCGTGCCCATCGGGACCGTGCCAATTTACGAGGCGATTTCCCGAGTGAAGAGAATCGAAGACCTGAACAAGAACGTCATGCTCGAAGTCATCGAAGAACAGGCCGAGCAGGGCGTGGATTACATGACCATCCATGCTGGCGTGCTCATTCAATATCTGCCAATGGTCTCAAAGCGCATCACCGGCATTGTCAGCCGCGGCGGTGCGATCCTGGCGCAGTGGATGGCGCATCATCACAAACAGAATTTTCTTTACGAATGCTTTGACGACATCTGCAAGATTTTTGCCAAGTACGACGTCAGCTTCTCTCTCGGCGATGGTCTGCGTCCCGGCTGCATCGCTGATGCCAGCGATGAAGCGCAATTTGCCGAACTTAAGACGCTAGGCGAGTTGACCAAGAAAGCCTGGGAATACGATGTGCAGGTGATGATCGAGGGTCCCGGCCACGTTCCGCTCGACAAGATCAAAGAGCAGGTGGACAAAGAAAAAGAGCTTTGCTACGAAGCGCCGTTCTATACGCTGGGGCCGCTCGTGACCGACATCGCGCCCGGCTACGACCACATCACTTCGGCCATCGGCGCGGCCATGATCGGATGGCACGGCGCCGCCATGCTCTGCTACGTCACGCCGAAAGAGCACTTAGGGTTGCCGAACGAAAAAGACGTCAAGGACGGCATCATGGCCTACAAGATTGCCGCTCACGCTGCCGATATCGCACGCCGCCGTCCCGGTGCGCAAGACCGCGACAATGCCCTCAGCTATGCCCGCTACAAATTTGATTGGGAGAAGCAGTTTGCTCTCTCGCTCGATCCCGAAACAGCCCGTTCCATGCATGACGAAACCTTGCCCGAAGAACACTACAAAGAAGCAGCGTTTTGCTCCATGTGCGGCCCGAAATTCTGTTCGATGAACTACTCCAACAAAGTGGATGAGTACAACAAGCGGGAGCATGGCCTGGAGAAGAAAGATTACACGGAACTGGTGGAGAGGCTGGTTTCGATTAAGTAAATCCGTATCAGCCCTTAAAGTCCGCCACGCCGTCCCAGACCAATTGCACGGCAATGGCGAGAATCAGAAATCCGAAGATACGGTTGATGGCACCCATCGCGCTTGGTCCAAGACGGCGCTCCAGCGGCTCGCCCAGCAGCAAGAACAAATAACACGACAGCGCGACAGCGGCGATTCCGACAATCATCCCGATGTAGGCGACCCAATGGTCGGCGTGAGCAGCCAAACCCATGACTACGCCGATGGATCCCGGGCCGGACAGAAGCGGCATGGCCAGCGGTGCAAACGAAATATCTTCTTTGGTGGCGGCATCGTCGCTTTCGGCAGGAGTGATGCGGCTGGTGGAAGTCACCATTCCCCAGGCCGTATTGGCAACAATTAATCCTCCCGCAATCTTCAGCACCGGCAGGGAAATCCCAAAAAAACTAAGAACAAAGCGTCCGAAAAATAGAAACACGACAAGAATGCCGAACACGTAGAAAGAGGTCTTTAAGGCGGTCCAATTGCGCTCGGAGCGGGAAAATCGTCCGGTGAGCGCATAGAAAACGGGTATTCCTCCAAAGGGATCCACAATTGGAAATAAGGCGAGAAACGTCGCTGCTGCCGCCAAAGGTACATCGTGAAGAAAGTATCCTACTGCATTGCTGGCTGCCATGAGAGTACGGTACTACGCGAAAACCGCCTCATGCCAGTTCCTAAGTAGGCAATTGCCCCGGTGCGGGGCTGCCACTGAGCCAGTGTAGAATCGCAGCCAGCGGGGAAACGCGGGTGAAAATTTTATTGTTGCACCCTGACGACTCGGTATATTCGGGGCCATGGTCGGGGAGGCAATGGGATCTAATAATTGATCTAGGCTGGGCCGGCCGATGCGCATACGCGAAGATGTCAGAAGATTTGGGCTTCCCCGTTCGCAGCGTACAGGAACTTTCCGATCCGGACGCGCATGTAAGAAAATTACGTGAAGTTCTTGCCGTGGGACTCGGAAGTTTGATCGATAGTTACGGCATCGACTGGTGGGAGTTTGCCAATCCCTATCGCGCTCCTGTCCTGGACCAAATTCTGCAGGCTTCGCAACTGGCAACTCAGGTTCCGCAAAATGCGGAAGTTAGCGCGACTCGGCCGCACCTTATGGTCCGGATATTGTCCGACATGCTTGCCGGGGTAATAGCTACTTTTCTGCCCGCTCGCCAGGGGATCATTCATTCGCTGGGACATTATGCACAAATGTCGCGGACTCTCAGTCCCTCCGCAGTTGTGCAGATTGCTTTCGACAAATGGGACGCCGACTATTCAATTCGTCGGCGGCTTTCCCGCAGACCCGTGCCCTCCTCGGTGGGAGGAGTACTGCTGCCGTCCGCTTACCGTAACGTGACGCGGACGCAGATGGCCTACGCACGAATGCTCCCGCAACAGCAGTTCTTGTCCGTAGTCACCCGGCGCGATGGTCGCATCGCCGATGCCCTGCCAAACATGCAAGTGCGTTCACTCGCCGCATATGTGCCGAGAGAACCTCTAGTAGCCACCGAACGCGAGAACGCACGCCTCCGGCAGGCATGGAGCAAATTCAACGCGTTGAGCGACGACCCAGCATTGCAAATTGCCCGACGGCTGGGGACATTTAAGGATTTCCCGAAATTTATTGCAACCGGTTTACGGGTACGTGATGCGTGGGACGCCGTGTTGCGCGCTGAGAAGGTTTCGTCTGTGCTCTCAGCCGATGAGAACAATCCTTTTACGCGCCTGCCAGTTTGGCTCGCGCACCGGCAAGGGATTCCCACGGTTTATGCCGAGCACGGAGCTTTGAATTTCAACTTGGGGTTGCGCGTTCCATGCTCTGATCGCTATCTTGCGCGCGATGAAATGATGAAAGATTATTGGCAGCGGTATTGTCATATGCCCGGCGATAAAATCGAACTCGGCGCCCCAGCAGACGCGTTGCCGGCACGAGATCCTGGCCGCAACAAACGAGACTATATTGTATTTTTTTCTTCGGACTACGAGCTTTCGGGCGGCCGGGCTGTAGATTTCTATCGTGAAGTTCTGCCCCCGCTATGTGTAATGGCCAAAAAGAATGATCGCAGTGTCATTCTAAAATTGCATCCGTTTGAAAGCTTGCCTGAGCGTCGACGGTGCGTGAATGCCCTTCTGACACAAGAACAGCGCGCGTGTCTTGAATTGCGCAGCGGTCCGCTGGATTCGACATTGCTCGATCGCATATGGATTGCGCTTACCGTCGAATCTAGCGCAGCCGTTGAGTGTGCTTTGGCCGGTATTCCTACGTTCTTGTGCAGTTGGTTCGATCCCTCGTGGTGGGAATACGGCAAGCAATTTGTGCGCTTTTCCGTCGCCCAGGCGTTGGAGTCTCCTGAGCAGATTGCAGATCTTCCAAAACGAATGTCCAAAATCGCAAGGCCGCAGATGCGTACGTTGGCGACAACGCCTATTACGCGCGCAAGATTGGAGTCTATTTTAGGCTTGAGGGGTGAGAGACTAACACCGATAGCCTCTCAGAATCTGGTCTCGCCTGACTCGCGTTAACTCTAGGGTTCGTGCCTCAGAATTTTTGCGGCATGATTCAAGGCTGACGTGAGCGTGGCGATGGCGTCTCTGGTCTGCTCCAAATTGTTCTGGTCAATCGATTCGTTGATTCCAGGTATCACGACCGCGGCATAGCCGGTGTATTCTCCCGGAGCGTAGATTGCATGCCGGTACCAGGGGCGCTGCGGCAGTCCTCGCGGCATTAGCAATGCCCGCTCAGCGTCCGAGAGATCCCGATTGATCGCGACGATGTCATCTTCCGGTTTGCCCTGCCGCTCCGCCATCTTGCGGCCTGCCTCTTCAAAGTGCTTCGCCGCCTGCGCTGCCTCGCGAAAACTCGGCGCTTGCTTTCCGAATGTCGTTTCAGCTCTCTTGTTCGCGGCATCCAGATACGCGGAGATTTCTTTCCCATATTCTTCATAATCGAAGGGCAGGATGTCGGCATCGGCCATCCGCAGAACTTCCAGCCCAAAGATGCGGGCCATTTCTTGTTCATAAACAAAATCCGGATCGGCGAATTTCGTGAACCATTGAAAGTTGTCGAACGCGGAATGGTAAACTCCGTACGATCCAGTGGAACCCACGTCGGTAGAGGGCACCCCAAGATGTTGCAGGAAAGGCGTGTAATCTGAACCACTGCCTAAGTCGCCGACGGGCACATCAGGCTTCGCCTGCGCCGCGGGGAGACGATATCCGTTCGTTATATTCCCGCGGGTAAATTCGGTCGCGGTCGGCTCGTTCGCCTTACGCCACGCGTCATAGACTGTGCCTCCACGAGGGCTGGGTGTGGCACTCGCAACATCGCGGATGAACTGTTTTAGGCTTGGCACGGCGGAGGCGCCGAACTTCGGTCCAGAAACGGCGACATCCATGTTGAAATAGGCAACGGCTTTGGCGAGTGTCGCTTCGTGTTCTTCGGCCCACTCGGTAGAGCCGATGAGCCCGAATTCCTCGGCATCCCAGCTGCCGAAAATGATGGTTCTTTTTGGTTTCCAACCGGACTTTAGCAGTTCACCCAAACCCCGCACTGCTTCCAGCATGGCGGCTGTTCCGCTATTGGGGTCTACGGCGCCATAAACCCACGCATCGCGATGGTTTCCTGCTACCACCCAAGCATCGGGGGAGTCGCTGCCTTGAATCTTTCCGACCACATCCCAAATTGTGCGGTATTCATAATCCTGTCTGAGATGTAATTTCACGCGCACAGGGCCCGGGCCGACGTGATAAGTGAAGGGCAGTGCGCCTTGCCACGAACGTGGTGTTTCCGGCCCGCCCAGCTGTTCGAGAATCGGAGTTGCGTCAGCGTAGGAAAGGGGGGTCACCGGGATTGTGGGCAGCGCGGCCGATTTGTCTGGCGGAGTACGCTGTGACTGCGGCAATTCCCGGATAGAAGCGATCCCCGGCGTTGTCGGATCTCCCGGGAACTCAAAGATATATCCGACGGAACCTCGCTGGACTCCTGTATCGGGCCGCCACGGTCCTTTTGGGTACTGATCGCCTTGTTGCCAGCCATCGTCCATTGGATCGCTGTAGATAACCACCCCGGCTGCGCCATGTTGCTGTGCGATAAAAGTTTTTACTCCACGAAAATTTTGTCCGTAGCGCACGAGTACGATTTTGCCGCGTACATCGATCTTCAATGAGTCCAGGGTTTTGAAATCCTCGGGTGTTCCGTAATTCGCGTAGACAACATCAGCTTCGGCATCACCGGATGGGGACATAGCATTAAATGGAATGACGACTCGAGGGTCATCCTGATAAGGATCGCCCTTCACATGCTCGCGAGTGGGACCGTGCATGTGAACATCGCTGGGGGCGGTGACGTCCACACTTATTTCGCGTGGATAATTCATCCACGCGCGATATTCCTCTATTGTTGTCTCCAGGCCCGCTTCGCGGAATTTTCTGGCGACAAACTCGGCGGTGGCTTTGTCTTCCGGGGTGCCTGCCATATGCGGCGCTTGGGTCAACGCTCGTAGATCTTCTCGAGCCGTATTGGGGTCGGGCACGCCTAGAAAATGTCGCTCCAACTCCGTTTCGTGAGACGAATCGACGAATCCGAAAATAGGAGAACCAGCTATAGCCGAACCAGCGGACGCTGTTTGACCACTGCCAGAGGAAAATGAAAGCAGCAGCGGGAGCAACAGCAGATATTTGATGGTCTTGGCAATGGGCGTCCGTCTCGCCTTACTCACGTTGCTTCTCTTCATATTGATCATCGGGCTTATATGTCGTGCACACCATGAGGATGTTTGTCTAACCACTGCCAGATGGCGATGATTTACTATAAATGCAGCAATAATGATCCGCACTCAGTTGCAATCGGTCACTCGTCGTCCTTCGTTTATTTTTGCAGCGCTGACGGTTCTGGCCATCATCTTTTTCTTCGCAGTATCCCGGCTGGTGAGGCGCTACGGCGAGCAGGAAAAGGCGCTGGCCCGACGTATGTATGCGCAGGGTCGATCGGAACAAGCTGCGGGACACCCCGAACGCTCACTCGAGGATTTCCGGGCGGCGTTGCTTTACGATCGGGACAATTTTCAGTATCAACTTAGTTTGGCCCGCGCTTTGCGGGATTCCGGGCGCACAGATGAGGCGGAGGGCTACTTGCTCCGCCTGTGGGAAGCAAATCCCCAGGATGGTGCCGTTAACCTCGCTTTAGGACGCTTGGACGCCCGGCGCGGTTCCGTAGAAGGCGCCTTGCACTATTACCACAACGCCATTTATGGCATATGGCCAGGCAATGCAGAGAACGCCCGCAACGACGCAGAGTTTGAATTGATAGAGTTTCTGATCAAGGCGGGGGCGAATCCCCAGGCCCAAGCAGAATTGATCACTCTGGCGGCCACACATCCTTACGACAAAGACACCAATATTCGCATCGCGCAACTGTTTTTGCAGGTAGATGACTACGAACACGCGCTCGCCGGCTTCGAAGCGGTTTGGAATCACGATCGCGAGAATGCCGCCGCCGCTGCGGGAGCGGGGGAAGCGGCTTTTGCGCTAGGTCGTTACCGGAATGCCGAGTTTTATTTGCGTTCGGCAGTCAACTTGAACTCCGCTGATAGGCGATCGCGCGAGTTGCTGCAAATGGCGACTATGATTCTCGAGTCCGATCCCTTTTCAAGAGGCATTACTGAAACGGAACGGATAAACCGCGTACGTGTCGCCTACGATCAGGCAGGATCGCGCCTTGACGCCTGCGCGAAGGAGCAGGGAATCGATCTTACAAAACTGGATGGTCAGACTGGCACAATTGCCACGCTGCGCACGCGCTGGATGGCGATGAAGCCGACAATGAGACGGCTGAATGTTTTAAGCGGACAAGCCGACATGGCGGGTGCCGTGATGGACTTGGTGGCCGATATCGAGCAGGAGACCACGAAGACTTGCGGCGAACCGACCGGAGCGGACAAAGCATTGCTGCTCATGACGCAGGAGCGCTCCGCGCCTGACATGGGGGCGGAGAAATGACCTCGCTGGCCACTTATGGCGAAACCACGCTGAAGCCCCAGCAGCCCGAAAGTGCCGCATGGAATGAGGAGCGTTTCTTCCTGGTTCTCGCAGTATTCATAGGAGTTTTTTCAGGACTGGCCGTAGTATGTTTTCGCCTGGCTATCGATTGGACTCGCGTGGGTTTGCTCGGGCCGGCGCCGCAGGCACATGACTGGCGTCTTCTGGTCGTGCCCACGGTGGTCAGTTTATTGCTCGCCGTTCTGGTAATCCATGTGTTTCCCTCGGCGCGGGATAGTGGTGTCAGCCAAACGAAGGCGGCGCTTTACATCTTTAACGGATATATTCCGTTTCGGACCGCGATTGGAAAGTTCCTTTGCGCAGCATTGGCGATCGGCGCCGGACACTCTCTAGGCCCCGAGGACCCGTCTTTGCAGATCGGCGCGGCAATCGCCTCCGGTCTCGGGCGTCGCATGAATTTCTCCCGAGAGAAACTGCGTCTGCTGGCTCCGGTAGGTGCCGCGGCCGGCCTGGGTGCCGCTTTTAATGCGCCCATTTCTGCCGTTCTATTCGTGATTGAGGAAGTGATAGGCCGTTGGAGCGCCGGCATATTAGGCTCGGTCGTGTTGTCGGCGATTTCGAGCGTCGTTGTTGTCCGCTGGTTCCTCGGTTCACAGCCGCTGTTCCGTATTCCTCCCGTCACGTCAATGCGCCCTGTGGAACTCGTCGCATACGCGGTGTTGGGTTTGGCGGGCGGCTTGGCGGCCGTAATCTTTGCCAAAGCGATTGGGTATTTTCGTCCACGTTTACGCGATTGGCCTCGCTGGACGCAGTACTTCCTGCCTGCCGGAGCTGGACTCCTAATTGGATTGATGGGTTATTTGGGCGCACCGCAAGTCATGGGCGCTGGCTATCAATACATTGACGAAGCCATGCACGGTCAGTTCACCTGGCAGATTTTGGCGATGCTGGCGGGGCTTAAGATCCTCGCGACCATTCTTTCATTTATCACCCGCACTCCCGGCGGGATGTTTGCCCCCACACTGTTTATCGGCGCCATGATGGGGGGCGCTATTGGTGGCGTGGAACATCATCTCTATCCCCACCTTGCAGGTTCAACCGCGACCTATGCCCTGGTCGGCATGGGCGTGCTTTTCGCTGGCTTCCTTCGGGTGCCGCTCACTTCCGTCTTCATGGTATTGGAGGTGAGCGGGAATTATTCCATTATCGTTCCCGTAATTCTGGCGAACACCATCGCCTACGTTATTTCGCGCAGCCTGCAGCCAGTGCCCATTTTCGATCTCCTGGCCCGCCAGGATGGACTCGAGTTACCCAGCCTCGAAGAGCAACGCGATGAAGACGTTTTGAGGGTCGAAGACGCCATGCAGCTGCCCGAAGGTCCTGTGCTAAATGCTGAAGAGACGGTTGCAGCCGCCGACCTCACGACTCAAAAGTCGACGGCGCAGGTATTCTTGGTACGCATGAATCCCACCGGGTGGAGCAGTGTGACGCGTGCGCTCTTAAACCAGTGGATAGGGGAAGGAAAAGGGGAAATGACATTGGGTTCGGTTCTGCCCATTGGCCGCCTCCCTCACCTTCACCCCGACTACCCGTTGGAGATGGCTTTGCGGTATGTCTATCAGACGCCGTTGGTCCCCGTCGTCAGCCGCGCCGATTTCCGCAAACTCGAAGGTGTTATTTCCAGCGCAGCCGTCCTTGACAAATATCACGTTGTCAGCAGGGAAGCGTAGGCGGAGGACTTTACATCTCGGGTACAAATTGTCCGACGAAGCCAAACTATCACCGCTTTATCGCGCTGCTTTGCTCTAGAATGGCTGTACACGGATTCCCCCGTTGCGAGATGTCTTATTTAAAGCCCAAGATCCGGCTAAACACCCCCGCTATGCGCAAGCGTGCAGCCGGTTTTGGACGCCTGGTTCGCCACTCTGCGGTTACACCGAGGACCGGACAAACCTACAAGCCGAGGCTCGTGACCAATGGAGAATTGGGCCTTACTTTCATTGGACACTCTACATTCTTCGTTCAAATGGGCGAACAGAATATCATCGTAGATCCGAATTTTGCGCGCTGGCTCTTTGTTTTGAAACGCTTACGCCAACCCGGCGTACAACTGAAAGACCTCCCGCCCATTGACTTGGTTCTGGTGACGCACGCGCATTTCGATCATCTTCACCGCCCGTCGTTGCGTGCGTTGGTGCAACAGACTCGCTATTTAACGGGCACCGCCCCGGCGATTGCCGTGCCGCGCCACGTGCTTGATCTCGTATCCGATCTCGGTTTTCGCGAAATCATTGAGTTGGATTGGTGGAATAGTTTGCGGTATGACGGGCTGACCGTTACCCATGTTCCGTCACGTCATTGGGGCGCGCGGGTCATCAAAGATTCGCATCGTGGCTATGGCGGCTACGTTTTGCGCGACAGCAAGCACTCGCTCTATCACGCTGGGGACACGGCATACTTTGCAGGATTCCGTGAAATCGGCGCACGCCTGGCCCCAGAGCTTGCCTTATTGCCCATCGGTGCTTATAACCCCGATACTTATCGCAATGTACATGCGAGCCCCGCCGACGCAACCCGCGCCTTCCTTGATTTGAACTCGCGCTGGATGGTCCCTATGCACTACGGAAGTTTTCGTTTGTCCCATGAGCCCATCGAAGAGCCGCTTCAACTGCTTGAACGCGAAGCCCGTGCCGCGGGCATTCGGGACCGCGTAGTGATTCTCGAGGAAGGCATTACGCGTCTTTTCTAGCCGGCGCTTAGCAGCGATAGGCATGAATCTGCTAACATCCCTCGTTATCTGACTTCAATATTCACATGCTGATTTTGGCCACGATCGCCGGAATTGCAGTCATTTTTTCGGTGCTGCTCGACGCTTTCGAGACCGTGGTTCTCCCCCGCCGCGTCAATCGCCCATACCGGCTTACGGCGCTTTTCTATCGCTACACTTGGGTCCCATTTTCCAGGCTGGTGCGCAAGATTCCCCTGCCGTCACGCCGGGAAAATTTTCTCGGATACTACGGTCCTCTGTCGCTGATTTTTCTCCTGGCCGTATGGGCGTTCGGACTCATCTTTGGCTATGCCCTGCTGCAATTTGGCGCCGGCGAGCATGTTCAGCTCAGCAACGAACCTATCACTTTCGGGACGTTGCTTTACCACAGCGGTGAGACATTTTTTACACTGGGATACGGAGATATCGTTCCCAAGTCGGGAATCGCGCGAGCCTTGGCGGTGCTGGAAGCCGGGATGGGATTTGGTTTTCTCGGCTTAGTTTTAGGATACCTGCCTACGATCTATACTCGCTTCTCTACCCGCGAGATTGAAATCTCTTTGCTCGACGCGCGCGCGGGTTCGCCTCCGACCGCCATGGAATTGCTCGCAAGGTTTGGCAACTGCCCACAGCAGGAAGTGCTGGATCAAATTTTCCGAGACTGGGAACGATGGTCGGCGGGCGTTCTGGAGAGCCACCTTTCGTATCCTGTACTCAACTTCTTCCGTTCGCAGCATAACAATCAGTCTTGGCTGGGAGCGTTGACTGCCATCCTGGATGCCACGTCTCTTGTCATCGCCGGTGTTGATGGTATACGCAATGAGCAGGCCAAAATCACGTTTGCGATTGCGCGCCACGCCATGGTTGATCTTACGCAGACTGTCAGCGCGCGATACGATCCACGATGCCCTGACCGTTTGCCGCGGGTTGAACTCGTGCGCCTTCGTCAGGCACTGGCGGCGCGTGGGGTGAAGGTGCGCGACACGGAAGCCGCCGAACTGAAGCTCACGTCTTTGCGGGCGAAATATGAGCCCTACGCGCAATCGTTTGCTCAGCGCTTGCTGATTAATCTCCCGCCCTGGATACATCCTGAAAAAAGGAAGGACAACTGGGAGGCTGGCCCGTGGGACCGCATCATTCAGGCGAAAGGTCTAAGCGAAAAGGTCCAGGTTCTTGACGACCACTTCTAGCGGCTTGTGCGTGTAGTGCGCTAATATCCCTGTTCCGATGAAGCAATGATGAAGAATGCCGGTGAAAACGTCGTTCGAATCGAAGCCGACGCTTTGCACGCTTTGGCGGAGCGTCTGGCTGGACCCATGGCAGATCCTTTTGCGCGAGCGTTGGACTTGCTGTTCAACTGCCAGGGTCGCGTGGTCGTCACGGGCATGGGAAAAAGCGGCATCATCGCCCGAAAAATTGCTGCCACGTTGAGCTCGACCGGGACGCCAGCTTTATATCTCCACCCCGTGGAGGCGTTGCACGGTGATTTAGGGATGGTCGTCCGTGGCGACGTGGTTGTTGCATTGTCCTCGAGCGGTGAAACCGAAGAAATTCTGCGGTTGCTCGCGACCATCAAGCGTTTGCGGGTGGCGTTGATTTCGATGACCGGGGACGAAATTGTCCCTTCGAACAAAAAGATGTCTACGCTTGCTGGCGCTGCTGATGTCGCACTCGATTGCTCCGTGGCCAAAGAGGCCTGTTCACTTGGCCTCGCGCCAACCGCTTCCACCACGGTGATGCTCGCCCTCGGTGACGCGCTGGCCGTGGTTCTTTCAGAAAAGCGCGGCTTCAAAGAGGAAGACTTTGCTAACCTTCACCCTGGCGGCAAGCTGGGTAAGCGCCTGGCACGCGTCGAATCACTCATGCACACAGGCGATGCGCTGCCGCGCGTCACGGGTCAAACGAGGATGCCGGATGTAATTTACGAAATGTCGCGCAAGAAGTTGGGCCTGACTGCGGTTGTTGATGGCGACAAACTCATCGGTGTTATCAGCGATGGCGATTTGCGCCGTCTTCTTGAAAAACGGGGCAAGGAGGTGCTCGATCTGGCGGCCTCCGATTGTATGACGAAAAATCCCAAGACCATTGCCGCCCGGGAATTCGCAGCCACGGCTTTGGCCCTCATGGAAGAAAAGAAAATCACCTCGCTGGCCGTGATCGACGATACGGGCCGATTGCAAGGCATCGTGCATCTACATGATTTGTGGGGCACGGAAATGATGTAGGAGTCGAGTTATGTATCACTACAATCCGAATACCGCTCTGGAAGAATTGAACGAAGAGGCTGCTTTACCGAATCCGGCTCACATGCGCGATATGTTACTCCGCAAGCATCTCACCGCCGAAAAATCCCTGGAGATGAATCGGCTGTTCGTCGAATATCAAAAGCATTTCGGAGAGGCGCAAAAGCTGGGCAAGCAGATTCTGAAGCAGTTGACTGCGTAGCTGCCTTGGTTCAAATGGGGACGCGGCTTAACGGCACAATGAACTGAATGCCAGGAATTTGCTTATTTTGTAGTCGATCGTCGTTGGTAATAAACAAATCGACTCCACTACTGCCGGCGCACGATAATTGCACTGCATCGGGTGCCGGCACAGATCGGCTGCTTTTTATTGAAGCATATAGGCGGGCTGCTTTTAGATCGAAGGGAATGAGTGTTGCGGTTGATGCAATCGCGGTTTCATAGCTCTCGCACAGCCTCTTATTTCCAGCTTGCAATGGCTTTATCAGAATTTCTCCCACCGTGATTGTGGATGTTAACAACTGATCGCCGCGCTTGATCATTTTCGTTCGCAGCGCGTCCACGTCTTTTGAAAATGCGCCATAATCTTCAAAAAGATAGATGAACAAATTTGTATCCCAAAAAATTCGGCTCATTCCCAACCTGCTCGGATGCGCCGGACGTACTCATCCGCATGCTCATCGGCCCACAAAGCTTTTCCGGAACCGCGCAAGGCCAATAGGGGATCGTTCTTAATTTTTTCTTCGATACTGTCCTGACTCCAGGTCTGATACCAGTCAAGAAGCGATGTGTATTTAGGTGGAATCTCATTACGTTCAGGTACCGATTTAGCTCCTTCACGCGAAGGGTCGTAATTATCGCCGCCACGGTAAAGTCGGCGCCTTCCTGATGCAGTTTCGTACAACATTCGATACCGTCCGGGATTCGCCGGACGATTCGCTACGCAATGCTGTACAACATGGACATACACTCCGGGGCGCAGCGGAATGTCACCGGATTCTTGGGCCGCACGTTCGACGATCTCGTCGATGGTGAAATCGGCTCGTTCGGGATGCTCCCGTTGTAAGAAGGCGGCGGCAATCCACGTTTCGTCTGCAACCTTAACTTGTATTTGACGTTGTGTAAGAGTCATTATAATGTAATTACATTAAATACTAAGTATTATGTAATTGTCAAATCTATAAGGCTTCCGAAGTCGAATAACGGAATTATCGTTTATAATCAATAGATTCCAGAGAATGAGGGAATTAGCGTCTATGCATCGCTGGTCTGAACTCTTCATCCCTACGCTTCGCGAGGCCCCTGCTGACGCCGAAGTTGCCAGCCACAAATTTCTTGTGCGGGCCGGCTACATCCGTCAGCTCGCGGCGGGGCTATATTCCTATCTCTTTCTAGGGCAACGCTCTTTCAACAAGATCATGGCCATCGTCCGCGAAGAAATGGACAAAATCGGCCAGGAATTCTACCTGCCTGCGCTTAATCCCAAAGAGATTTGGGAGGCCAGCGGCCGCTGGGCCGTTATGGGCGAAAATATGTTTCGCCTCAAGGACCGCAAAGGCGCCGATCTGGCTCTTGGCATGACCCATGAAGAGGTCATGACTGACATTGCCCGGAAAGAGTTACGCAGCTATAAGCAATTGCCTCAGATCTGGTATCAGATTCAATCGAAGTTTCGCGACGAACCGCGTCCCAAGGCGGGCTTGCTGCGGGTTCGCCAATTCATGATGAAGGATTCGTACTCCTTCGACATCGATGCTGCCGGGCTCGACGTTTCCTATCAGAAACATCGAGAAGCATATAAACGAATTTTCGATCGCTGCGGGTTGAAGTACATGATTATTCAGGCTGACTCGGGCGCCATGGGCGGATCCGGTTCGGAGGAGTTCATGGTGCGCACTCCCGCAGGGGAAGACCAGGTTGTAAGCTGCGAGGGCTGCGACTACGCCGCGAACGTCGAGAAGGCAACCTCAAAGCTGGATATGGTGGAGGACCTCAAGTCAGAGGGCGATGGAAAGCCTCTCGAAGTTCATACGCCCGGTCAAAAGACAATCGAGGAAGTCGCGCGTTTTCTGGGCGTTTCGCCCAAGAACAAGATTAAGACTCTCGCGCTGGTTGCTGAAGAGACCGAAAGTAAGACGGGCAAGAAGAAATCACGCGCCGTTGTCCTGCTGATGCGCGGCGACCATCAGATGAATGAGGCGAAGCTCTCGGCAGCGCTGGGCGGAAAAACCACGCGGCCCATGGAAGAAGCTGAGATTTCTGCACTCTTCAAATCGCCGGCAGGCTACCTGGGGCCTTTAGGCATCGATTGGGCCAAAGGCCTCGACGATGTTGGCAGACCCGTTCTTCTTGTGGATAAAGCTCTGGAAGGCCGCAAGAATCTGATTTCTGGCGCGAACAAAGAGGACTATCACGTCAAAAACATCACTCCGGGCGAGAGCTTTCAGCCTACGGCCTACGCCGATTTGCGCACGGTCGTTCCCGGCGAAGCTTGTCCTAATTGCGGCGCGACATTGAGGATCGACACTGCTGTTGAAATCGGCCACATCTTCAAACTGGGATACAAATATACCGAGTCCATGGGGGCTCGTGTCCTCGACCAAAATGGCAAGGAAGTTATGCCGATTATGGGCTGCTATGGCATTGGCATTGAGCGCATTCTGACGGCTGCCATCGAGCAAACGAACGATGAAAATGGTTTCGCTCTGCCCGCCTCCATCGCGCCCTTTGAAATCGTCGTGACTCCCACCAATGTGAAAGACGAGGCCTTACTGACGACCGCAAGAAATGTTGCAAAACGGCTTGAATCCAGTGGATTCGATGTTTTACTCGATGATCGTGACGAACGGCCAGGGGTTAAGTTTAAAGACGCTGACCTAGTGGGCATACCCTTTCGTGTAAATGTGGGCAAGAAAGTTACCGAAGGCACCGTCGAAATCGTAGAACGCTCGACTCGCCAAATGCAGGATGCTAGCATCGCCGATATAGAAAAGTATTTCCATAGAGTTCTAAGTCCCGCGGGATAGGGTCAAATTTTGGACGCCGCGGGAAGGGGATCGTGCGATGAAGATGGTTATCGGCTTGGCGGTCATCGGGATAGCTATTTACCTTGGCGTGATGCTTGTCCCGGTTTACTACAACAATTATCAGTTCAAGGACGCGGTTGCCAGCGAGGCTACACTTCAAACCTACACCACCAAACCCGAAGCCGATATCCGCGATACCGTGTACAAAAAAGCGCAGGAGATGAGTATTCCGATTGAGAAAGACCAGATCAGAGTCCAGCGCACCGGGACAGTTGGTACGGGGACATTGCTCATCGCTGCGCCTTACACTGTGCATGTGGATATTCCTGGTTATCCGATGGATCTGCATTTCGACGTTTCCAGCGACAATAAAAGCCCCTTCTGAGCCAGGGCACATCGCAAATGGCGAATGCCCTCCCGTGTGGAACTTTCAACGAAGCCCTCTAGTCAATATCTAGTAGCGATTTCCATGAATAGAATTACTGGTGATTTAGAATAGTTCCAGCGCGGATAACGAAATCTGACGCCGTTTCATCTCACCGGGAGGCAGGAGAATCGCTACGCTACTCCGCTAATCCACCGTGGCCATCAAGATCAAGATTCCCAGAGGGACCGGTGAGGCCGCGAAAGGATTGCTTTCCTCCGACCCCGTGGTCAAAGCAGCGGTCATCATCTTCGTTGCGCTGGCCATGGCGTTTACGGGCTGGTTTTCCTATTACTACGTCAAATACGACCGGATCATCGAGCAGCGATTCCGCGGGCCCGTTTTTGCAAATTCTGCCACAATTTACGCGATTCCGCGGGTAGTTCGAGTCGGCGAAAAAATTGATGTACAACAGATCGCTGCCGACCTGCGGGCCGGCGGCTATGCGAAAGACACGTCGACCCGCATGGGCGGTTTTCGTCTGTTCAGCGGTGGTATTGAAATAACCCCCGGCCCCGATTCCTACCACAGCCCGGAGTCCGCCACGATTCGTATTGATGGCGGGGTCGTGAGCGGCATCAGCGGCAAGGGCGGCGACCTTCAGGCCTACGAGCTCGAACCGGAGCCGGTAACGTCGATGTTCGATGCTAGTCAGCGCTCCAAACGCCAAGTCGTCAAGTACAACGAAATTCCTCCGGTGATGGTCAACGCCGTCCTTGCCATCGAAGATCGGCGTTTTTTCCAGCATGGCGGCGTAAATTTTGTGCGCATGGCTGAAGCCACGTGGGTGGACCTGACGCATCAACGGCACGAGCAGGGTGGTTCCACGCTCACCATGCAGCTTTCCCGTGGATTCTTTCTAAGCCCGGAAAAAACCATCAAGCGGAAGCTGACGGAGATGCTGATTGCGCTCGAACTGGAACACAAGTTCAACAAGCAGCAGATTTTCGAGTTCTATGCGAACTGGGTTGACTTGGGGCAGCGTGGATCATTCACCATCAGCGGATTCGCCGAGGCTTCGAAGGCCTACTTCAACAAAGATTTGAAAGACATCACGCTGCCCGAAGCGGCGATGCTCGCCGGTATTATTCAACGTCCGAGTTATCTTTCGCCTTATCGCCATCCCGAGCGTGCCTTGGAACGCCGGAATCTGGTTCTCGACAGCATGGTCGAGACCCACGCCATCACTGCCGCGGAGGCACAAAAAGCCAAAGCAACGCCGCTCAAGCTCGCTCCCCCGAACGTGGAAGCTAGCGATGCACCCTACTTCGTGGATCTGGTTCGTGAAACGCTCAGCAATAAGCTTGACGAGCGGCAGATGAACGACCAGTCGGATCGCATTTACACGACGCTGGACCCTGACTTGCAGAAGGCGGCGGCGCAAGCCGTCGAAAACGGCATCAAGCTGGTGGATGATCAGGTGAACCGAAGGCGCACCAAGCGCGTTAAAGTTGGGCCCGGGAAGTATCAAACGACCGTTGAGCCGGGACCGGAAGCACAGGTGGCCGTGGTTGTGCTCGATCCTCACACCGGCCAAGTTTTGGCCCTCGTCGGGGGGCGCAATTATGGCCTGAGCCAGTTGGACCACGCTGTGTCGAAGCGGCCTACCGGGTCGATTTTTAAGCCATTCGTCTATGCAGCAGCTATCGACACGGCGCTCGATGGCTCGAATCCAGTTTTAACCCCCGTTTCCATGGTGAATGACGAGCCGACCACCTTTGCTTACGGCGATCAGATATACGAACCGCGCAATTACAAAGAGGAGTACCACGGGGAAGTCCCGGCCCGCTATGCCCTGGCGCTATCTATGAACAACGGGACCGTGCAACTTGCTCAGCAGGTGGGTTACGATAAAGTTGCCGATTTGGCCCGTTCTGCCGGCATCGTATCCGTAAAACCCACGCCTGCCATGGCACTGGGCGCCTACGATGCCAGCCCTCTCGATATGGCCGCCGCCTATACCGTTTTCGCTAATGGCGGCCTTCGCATCTCGCCACTATTGATTGATTCCGTGCGTAACGCGAAAGGCGACGTGGTTCTGGATTTTAAGCCCGAGAAGCGGCAAGTGCTGGATCCCCGTGTCGCTGCTGTTATGACGAACATGATGGAAGGAGTAATGAATTTCGGCACCGCATTTGAGGTGCGGCAAAGGGGGTTTACGGCGCCCGCCGCTGGTAAGACGGGCAGCTCGCACGATGGATGGTTTGCCGGCTACACCACGAACCTGCTGTGCATCGTTTGGGTAGGATTCGACGATTATAGCGACCTTCATTTGAGCGGTGCCCAGACCGCTGCACCGATTTGGGCGGAATTCATGAAGAAAGCGGTGACGTTGCCCCAATACGATGATACGAAACCATTTGCGCAGCCACCGGGAGTAGTCGAGGTACAGCTGGACAAGGCAACTAATCTGCTGGCCACCCCTTCCTGCCCGGATACCTACACAGCGGTATTCATTGCCGGGACTGAGCCGACCCAGTCCTGCGACCAGCCCACAGGGGTTAAAGGTTTTTTCTCGCGTATCCTGGGCTTGGGCGGAGATAAACCACTGCCGCCTCCCGGAACATCCCAGCAAGCTCCTTCGTCCTCCAGCCAACCTCCGGGGCAAGCCGGTGCATCTTCCTCCACGGGGAATGGTGCGGCAGGCCAACCTAAGAAGAAGGGTTTTTTCGGGAAGGTGGCCGGTATTTTCCAGGGAGACAAGTCATCCAACCCTCCGCCGAAACCACCAAATCAGAGTGCGAGTCCACCGCAGTAGAATGGCGGGGACCGCTGGACATTCATAGAGGTGAGTCATGAATCGGACTTGGGGCGTTCGTGTTCTGTACTCCATTGTGGCTGTATCGATGTTTCTAACCTTATTACCTACGGCGGATGCGCAGACCGCCAGTTCCGAGCAGGTTCGAGTCAGCCTGCCGCTGCCGCCACAGGCGCCGCCAGATTCATCACTTTCCGCCACACAATTGGAGCAACGCGGCGATGAACTCCGGGCGGAGAAGGCCTACTACGACGCGCTCGATTACTACCACGCCGCGCTCAAGAAATCACCCAAAGGCGCTGCTCTATACAACAAGGCCGGCATCTGCGAATTGCAAGCGCAGCATTATCACGAGGCTGGCAAGGAATTTACCCAAGCCATCCGGGCCGATCGAAATTACGCCGACGCATACAACAATCTGGGCGTGGTGCAGTACGAGGCCCGCAAGTATCACAAGGCACTAAGCCTTTACGCGAAGGCCATCAGCCTCCAACCAGCTTCTGCTTCGTTCTACAGCAATCAAGGAGCAGCATACTTTGCCAAGAAGGAATACGACAAAGCTAATGACGCCTACATCAAAGCGATGCAGCTCGATCCGGATATTTTCGAGCGCACCTCACACAATGGGGTTTTGGCGCAGTTGCCTTCTCCCGCAGACCGGGCGCGCTATGACTATGCAATCGCGCGCCTGTACGCGCGTCTGAACGCTACGGATCGTTCGCTCGAATATCTTCGCCGCGCTATGGAGGAGGGCTACAAGGGCATCAACGACGTCTACAAAGATCAGGAATTCAGCAATCTGCGCAAGGATCCACGTTTTGTCGAACTGATGAAGGATCGACCAGTCGCGATTTCGGAGTAAATGGTGAAGATGTAGGGATTACAAATCTTTACGTTACTTTACCCATTGCGGCGCGACTTATTTCTTGTGTGCGTGCTCTAATTATGCAAACGCTCCTGAAAGCAAACAGGGTGAGTAAGGAGATCTGTACCCACCGGCAACTCTCCACACGCCCCAAGCAAGTTGCCGGTGGTTGCTTTTAGCGGGCTTTCCTTGCAGGACTTCTCTCGCAAACATACTCGTCTACTACCTTTTTCCACTTTCCCTGCGCTTTCAGGATGTATTCGATTGCATCCCGAGCTGCCCCATTTCCGCCCGAATTCGGCGTCACAAAGTGCGCCTCCTTTTTCACCTCATCGCGTGCGTTCGCGACCGCAATGGCAAGACCGCTAATTCGCATGGCGGGTAAATCAATGACGTCGTCGCCTACGAAGCAGACTTCGGCGGGTCGAAGGCCGTCCTCTTTCATGATCTGTTCCATGCAGGTCAGTTTGTCTTGGATACCCTGATGCACATGATCGAGTTTGAGATCGCGGGCGCGCAACGCGACCGTCTCGGAAATTCTCTTTGTAATAAGACCAGTCTTGATCGCGCCCAATCGTGCGAGCGAGATGCCAGCGCCGTCATGCGCATGAAAGCCTTTTACTTCGATTGCGCTCGCACTGGCGAGTCCAAAACCGGGCTTTCCAGCATGCTTGGCCGCATCTTCCAAGGTTGTCTGCTGCAGACCCGGAGGGACGGGAATGAAGAAGAGCTTGCCATCGGTCAGTGTGCCATCCACATCGAAAAGAATGAGCTTAATTTTTTTTGCGCGCTTTTTGGACATGGCAGGAGTCTAGCATCTGGGCAGGTTTTATCGTCGCTGCAGCCAAAGAATGGGGAAGTGGCGTCCGAGTTTGGCGAAGTCGTCATCGGATGTCACCAGTGTTGCCTTGCGCAGCATGGCCAGCGATGCAGCTATGCAATCAACGTAGGGAAGTTTATGCCGTGCCTTGATTTCACCAGCTTTCAAAGATTGTTCGAGATCAACCGGAATCATGGCAAAAGGCAAACGGGAAACCAAGGCAATCACACTGCGAGCATGTTCTTCCCCTTCCGTCTGCCAGGCTTTATAAAACACTTCCCCCACATTAACGACCGAAGCCAGCAGTGCCAAATGACCGCGGTATGCTTCTTCAAAGAGCTGTTGGACGCGCCCGGCTCCTGCGGAGTCTGCGATGAAATTCACTAGCGCGCTCGCGTCAAGTACGTAGGTCTTCACCGGTCCTCGGCGCGACGGTCACGAATGAGCCCTTCCACCATAGCGGGGCCGCCTTTACAGCATCCCCGCACGCTGCAAATAAATGCTTCCGTGATGGGCTGTAATACGAGTTGATTGCCGTGCTCCTCGATGGCAATGCGCGTCCCCGTCGTGATGCCAAGTTTTTGACGGAGCTCTGCGGGGATGACGATCTGGCCCTTGGAACTGACAACCGCAAATACGTTCTCCATGGCTTATATTCTAGCACGAGTAAGCCCACATTATGATTGGCTTACTATATTATTGTTGACTTACCGTACCCACGAGCCTCGTCCCGTGGGCGAATATTTTGCGAAAGTCAACGTGGTAAAATGGACTCATGCTCCTGCCCGCTCCTCTTGCTGACGTTCCAGCACTCGCTTGGGCGCACCCATTGGTAGCGGAGTGGTTCATTGGTAGATTTGGGACTCCCACAGAGCCTCAGGAGCAGGGCTGGCCGCACATTCTCGCTGGACGCACGACACTCATCTCAGCCCCTACCGGCTCTGGTAAGACCTTGGCGGCATTTCTCGCCTGCATCGACAAGCTTGTCCGCAAGGCGCTCGCAGGGGATTTGATCGATCGCACTGAAGTTCTCTATATTTCGCCGCTGAAAGCATTGGGCAACGATATTCAGAAGAACCTCGAAGTTCCCCTGGGCGAGATCTTGACCCTCGCGGGCGAACGCGGCTTTCTGATGCCTCAGATTCGCACCGCTGTGCGCACCGGCGATACGCTCGCGCCGGAGCGCCGTGCGATGTTGAAAACTCCGCCTCACATTCTGGTTACGACGCCGGAGTCTCTCTACATTCTGCTAACGGCCGAAAAGAGCCGGGCAATCTTGCGCGATGTGGAAACGGTCATCGTCGACGAAATTCACGCCGTTGCCGACGATAAGCGGGGCTCACATTTGGCGTTATCGCTGGAGCGACTCGATGCTCTGGCCCACCATCGCCCGGTACGTATTGGTCTTTCGGCCACGCAAAAGCCGATCGAAGAGGTCGCGCATTTCTTGACGGGCGAGCGCCCTGACCCGGTCATCGTTAATGTTGGTCACCAGCGGACGCTGGATCTTGGGGTCGAGATCCCGGCTTCTGAACTCGGCGCGATCACAACCAATGAAATGTGGGACGAGGTTTATGCCCGGCTCGTCGAACTGGTCGAACAACATCGCTCTACACTGATTTTCGTAAACACGAGGCGATTGTCGGAACGGCTCTCCCACCATTTGGGTGAGCGATTGGGTGAAGAAAATGTTGCGGCCCATCACGGAAGCTTGTCCCGAAAACTGCGCCTGACTGCGGAGAACAAACTCAAAGAAGGCAAGGTGAAAGTTCTTGTCGCTACCGCATCGCTAGAACTCGGAATTGATATTGGCACGGTGGATTTGGTCGTACAAATCGGCTCGACAAGAGCGATTGCGGTCGCTTTGCAGCGCGTGGGGCGGTCGGGTCACTGGCGGGGAGCTATTCCGAAAGGCCGTTTTGTTGCCACTACGCGCGATGATCTCCTGGAATGTGGTGCGCTCGTCCGCGCCATTAAACAAGGCGATTTGGATCGTCTGATCATTCCTGATGCTCCTCTGGATATTTTGGCGCAGCAAATTGTGGCAATGTGCTCGGCGGAAGAGTGGGACGAGCACGATCTGTACAAAGTCGTGCGCCGGGCTTATCCCTATCGCAACTTGACGCGGGACGTCTATGAATCCGTTCTGGAAATGCTTGCCGAAGGAATCGCCGCGCGGCGAGGAAGATATGGCGCATACATCCACAGAGATCGCGTGAATAACAAATTGCGGGCGCGCCGCGGTAGCAGGTTAGCAGCAATTACGAGTGGGGGGGCAATCCCGGAGACAGCATTGTTTACGGTCGTCGCAGAGCCGGAAGGAACCGTCGTAGGAACGATCGACGAAGACTTTGCCGTGGAAAGTTTGGCCGGGGACATCATGCTGCTGGGAAATACTTCGTGGCGCATTCGACGAGTCGAAGGGAAAACAGGTCGGATGCTGGTCGAAGATGCTCATGGCGCGCCGCCGAACGTTCCTTTCTGGCGTGGCGAAGCGCCAGCGCGCACCCAAGAATTGTCACTGCAAGTGGCCATGCTGCGCCAGGAAATCAGCGACCGGCTGGCTCGCACATCGCCGATTGGCATTTCGCAGAACCAGCCTGCTGTCGCCGAGACCGTTGCGTGGCTGAAACAGGACTGTGGATTCGACGATTCCGCCGCGGAGCAAGCCATTGCCTATGTTCTGCAAGGCCGCGCCGTCCTCGGTGCCGTCCCCACGCAAGACACGGTCATTGCGGAGCGCTTTTTCGATGAATCTGGCGGCATGCAGCTGGTCATTCATGCTCCCTTTGGCGGCCGCGTCAATAAGGCTTGGGGATTGGCCTTGCGCAAACGCTTTTGCCGCAGTTTTAACTTCGAATTACAGGCTGCTGCAACAGAAAATGGCATAAACATCGCCTTGGCTGAACAGCATAGTTTCCCGCTGGCTGATGTTTTCCATTTCCTCAATCCAGAAACGGTCCAACCGGTTCTCGAACAGGCGGCGCTGGCCTCGCCGATTTTTGGCACGCGCTGGCGATGGGATGCAAACCGCGCTTTGGCCTTGTTGCGCTTTCAGGGCGGCAAGAAGGTTCCGCCGCAAATTCAGCGTATGCGGTCTGACGACCTTCTGGCGTCAGTTTTTCCAGATGTAGCCGCATGTCAGGAAAACATCGAGGGCGACATCAAGATCCCTGATCATCCATTGGTGAATGAAGTGATGAAGGATGTGCTCACCGAGGCGATGGACATTGAAGGATTGAAAATCGTCCTGCAAAAAATGGCGGATGGCCGCATCCGATGTCTCGCCGTGGACACGCCGGTGCCGTCGCAATTCTCCCACGAGATTCTGAACGCGAATCCATATGCTTATCTTGACGACGCACCGCTCGAAGAACGCCGAGCGCGGGCCGTGGAGATGCGTCGCATTCTGCCGGAATCAGTCCTCGAAGAAGTAGGAAAGCTTGATCCAGCGGCCATCAAGCAGGTCAGAGCAGAAGCCTGGCCGGATGTGCGCGATGCCGACGAACTGCACGATGTGCTACACACGCTGATTGCCTTACCCATTGATGCACTTGAATATGATCTGGTCGAGCAATCGATTCCACGATGGAGTTCCTATTTTGACCGCCTCGCCTCGGAAGGCAGGGCAATTACGGCGATCGTCGGCCAGCGGCATTATTGGGTTGCAGTCGAAAGAGCAAACCTATTTTCCACGCTCTTTCCGGACGCCGTGCTTGATCGACCTGTTGCGGATATCAACGACGCTGTCTCGTCCCCGGGCGACGCCACGCTCGCTCTTGTAACCGGTTGGATGGCTCACATTGGGCCAACCACTGCGGGAAAGCTCGGTGCGATGCTTGATCTGCCAGCCGAAGAAATCGACAAAGGCTTGCTGCGCATGGAGGCCAGTGGCACGATTCTGCGGGGAAAATTTATAGCCAGTGCGAGTGAATCGACTGAATGGTGTGAACGACGCCTGCTTGCTCGCATTCATCGTCTAACTGTCGCTTCCCTAAGAAAACAGATAGAACCGGTTCACGCCGCGCAATTTATGCGGTGGCTTTTGCGGTGGCAGCACGTAACGCCCGGCTCGCAAGTTGCCGGCGAACGCGCCCTCTTGGAGGTATTGCGGCAATTGCAGGGCTTCGAAATCCCCGCTAACGCGTGGGAGCGGCAAGTGCTTGCCCGTCGCATCGCCGATTACGATCCCAAATGGCTGGATCAGTTGTGCCTCACCGGCGCCGTCGGCTGGGGACGGCTATCGCCCCATCCAGCGACTCTCGAAGATTCCGCATCCGGCAAACGCCGGGTGATTCCCACCAGCGTCGCGCCGATCACATTTTTTGTGCGGGACGAGGCCGAGTGGATGACCTCTCATCGTCCAGTCGGCGAGGAGGGCGAAATCCGTGGACTGAGCGAGGGCGCCCGTCAAATCATGGAATTTCTGCGTCAGCGTGGCGCATCATTCTTTGCCGATATTGTGCGGGCCACTGGAAAATTGAAATCAGAAATCGAAACCGGGCTATGGGAATTGGTTGCCGCAGGATTGGTGACCGCCGACGGTTTTGACAATCTGCGGTCGCTCATTGATCCGAAGCGTCGTGCCGGACAGGGCAGCGGTCGTACCGTTCGTCCCCGCCACAACGCTGGCCGATGGGCGCTGCTCCATGCCGAGCAAACCACCGAAAGGAACCGTGTTGTCGAAGCTACATGCTGGATGCTGCTCAAACGCTACGGCGTGGTCTTTCGCGATTTGCTGGCCCGCGAAACCAACCTGCCCAAGTGGCGTGAAATGCAGCTTGCATTTCGTAGGCTCGAAGATCGTGGCGAAATTCGCGGCGGCCGGTTTGTGGACGGCTTTGGAGGAGAACAATTCGCCTTGCCCGTAGCCATCGAGTCGCTGCGGGCGATTCGTTCCTCCCAGCTGAAGGGCGAGGTCGTCACCCTCTCCGTCGCTGACCCCCTCAATTTGGTCGGAATTATCGTACCCGGTGAACGCATTCCGGCGATTTCGGGGCGGACGGTATCTTTTTGTGATGGCATCGCGACGAATGACCAGAACGTTGCCAATTTGCCTGTGCGGACTCTGCACACTAGCGCAATCAGCAAAAAAATCGGGAGCCTGTGAGGGGGTGCCCCGGACTCCCGATTGCTTGACCCGGCGAAACTGCTGAAAGCGCTTTCCCCCGTCGCTTTTGCCGAATCCTCGCGTTGATGCCTGATGCATGTATGTCGCCAATTGAATCGCAATACTCTCGATCGAATCACAAATGATTAAAGTCAATGTTTGCAATCGTTTAATATTTTTCAGGGCGCGCATCGTCTTCGCGTCCTAGTCGCGCTCAACTATCCGCGCAGATAGACGTCTATCTTTTTGGATAGAATCGAAACGTTTAACCATCAAAAGCTGGAAATTGATGCATTCATAGCGTGGATGTGTTACACAGGATGGCATATGGGGGGCACGGAGAACCCAATCACGCTCGCGGCTGTAGATGGACCTTCCAAGGATCATACCTTTGTTCTTTCCGGCGATGAGATTTCTATCGGGAGGGACTCATCCAACAGGATTGCGCTTAGCGATGTTTCCTTGTCCCGGCGGCATTGCGTCTTGCGCCGCGAAGACGACACCTACGTCGTCATCGACCTTGAGAGTCGGAATGGGACATTCGTCAACGGAATCGCGGTAAAAGAATCGCGCCTGCACAACGGCGACAAAATCTCCGTCGGGGATTCAGTCTTTCTGTTTTTGACCAATAAAGCGGGGGAGTTGGATAGCGATCGTGTAGAGTTTGATGACAGTCTCACCCATGCCACGGCCCAGCTCCAGCCCCAGGATTTGATCTATCTCCATCCTGAGCGCCTTCTGAAAGATGTCCCGGGAAATTCACGCGTGGCCCGCAATCTGGGAGCCCTGCTGAAAATCAGCAATCTCATTCATGCGGCGCAGACCCTGGTGCAGCTTGAGGAGCAAATCCTTAACTCGATTTTCGAAGTCATGCCGGCAGAGAGAGGCGCAATTCTCCTGGAAGACGAGCCAGGACATTTTGATGCCGTCTTCGCCCGCCATCGCCCGCCTTCCACGCCACATCCCTGGAGCGTAAGCCGAACGGTGATTCGACAGGTCACTGAACAAGGCCTGGCGATCCTGGCGGTCGACGTGCCAAGTTCGGGGCTTAACAGCGCCGAAAGCCTCGTGAGTTCGAACGTCCGCTCGCTGCTTGGTGTGCCTCTGCGAGTCGCAGGGAAGGTTATTGGGGCGATTTATCTCGATTCCTCGAGTTTCAGCGGGAGGTTTGACGAGCAGGATTTGCAACTGGTGGCTGGCATCGCCGCCATCGCTGCATTGGCGCTCGAAAATACGCGCCACCGCGAGCAGTTGGGGCGGGAAAATCAGCGGCTCGCGGCTGAAATCAATTTGGATCACAACATGGTGGGCGAGAGCGCTCCCATGCGGGCGGTCTATCAGTTTTTGGCTAAAGTGGCGCCGAAAGAAGCGACAGTCCTTATCGAAGGTGAGAGTGGCACAGGAAAGGAATTGGCCGCGCGGTCCATCCACCGCAATAGCCTTCGCTCCAGCAAGCCATTTGTGGCCATCAATTGCGCGGCGATTCCCGAAGGCCTGCTTGAGAGCGAACTGTTTGGCCACGAAAAAGGCGCCTTTACTGACGCCACCACCCTGAAGAAAGGTAGGCTGGAAGTCGCCAATGGCGGGGTCGTATTCCTTGATGAGATCGGCGAGCTTGCCCCCAAGCTGCAAGTGAAGTTGCTCCGCGTGTTGCAAGAACGCGAGTTCGAACGCGTGGGGGGTACCCGCCCGATTCCTATCGATGTGCGCATCGTCGCGGCCACCAACAAGAATCTCGAAGAGGCCGTAAAAGCCGGATTGTTCCGTCTCGACCTGTACTACCGCTTGAATGTTCTGTCTGTCGTCCTGCCGCCTCTGCGAGAGCGCCGTGAAGACATCGCTGTGCTCGCGGAATACTTCCTGAATCGATATTGCGTGAAGTGGAACCAGAGAATAAAGCGGATTTCACCTGCGGCGATGAGTTGCCTGACCAATTATGATTGGCCGGGAAACGTGCGCGAACTTGAGAATGCGGTGGAACGCGCCCTCGTGTTGAGCGCGTCCGATCTTATCCTTCCGGAAGATCTCCCGGAATCATTGCTTGAAAAAGATATTCCTGATGCAGTGAGCGCTCAATATCACCTCGCCATTAAAGATCTAAAGAAGCAGCTCATACTGCGTGCCTTGGAAGAGAGTAGGGGGAATTACACGGATGCCGCGCGGATTCTTGGGGTGCATCCCAACTACCTGCATCGTCTCATCCGAAATCTCAACCTCAAAGAGAAGGTCACGGTGGCGGCGTCGGCTGGGTTACGGCGCGCATCGGAATAGTGACTATCGCCCCGCATCTGAGGGGATCTTCAGCATAAACAAAGTTGCCGGGTTTACATATATGCCCTGCCAGCGAACTGCAACATGCAAATGAGGGCCGGTTGCGCGTCCGGTGCCTCCGCTCAATCCCAGTTCCTGCCCCGGTGATACGTGTTCACCTTCTTTTACTTCGATACGGGAAAGATGGAGATATAACGATATAAGGCCTTGACCATGGTCAATCATCACGCAATCACCTTCAAAAAATAAAGGACGCGCCAGCACGACCGTCCCATGATTCAAAGCCCTGACCGCAGTACCTGTCGGAACGGCGAAGTCTAGACCTTCGTGTGTACTTTGCACTTTTCCGTTAAAGGTACGCGTTGCCCCAAACACGTCCGAAATGCGGGCGACGACCGGCTCCTGAAAATCTCCTGCCCATTCACGCGCGGGAGTGAAGCGTGCAAAAACCTCTTGCTTGGTTTCCTTATCTTTATGAATTTCTTCCAATTCCGCCGGGTCTGGTTCGGTGAATTTCTGGTCTACGGTTACCGCTGCATTAGGGTATTTTGCGTGGCGGACTGCAATTGGCTGGATGAACGAAACCTTGCCGCCGCCCGCCAATTCACCTGAAAACTCGAGTGGGTATGTGCCTGGCGTAGTGGACAGGTTCGTGCCGGCCAGCCCGTACCAGTATTTTGCCGTTTCATCCCAGGAAAAATACACGTCGTGATTGAGCCACTTGGCGGAAAGAGACTTTAGTGGCTTTGAAGTATGCGCCTCAATCAAAAAAGGGGATCCGTTTATAATCCGCTCCGGTTGCCGCAGAACCTTCCAGTGAACAGCCGCATCGCCGCGCCCGAAAGTGCTGGCGTGCAGAACGAGAATGACCATGATCCATGACAGTATTGACGGTGCGCCGTAGCTTCTTAGCGTTGTCATAACGCGTTCATGCGGCGGAAAGCTTTCTCTCTAGAATCATGTCCACCGCATCTCCGACGGTATAGAAGCGCTTCACCGATTCGTTGTCCACACGAATGCCAAATCGGTCCTCCGCTTCGAGCGCAATCTCCACGAGACGGAGACTATTAATATTCAAATCGGTTATTAGGGAAGTGGAGTCGGTTATGCCATTCAAATCGGCGCCTTTCAGCTCTGGCCGGAGTAGCTCAATAAACGATCGGCGAACATCATCACGGTTCATCGGGGGCTCCCTTCAAAAGTCTCTGTACTTTGCTCGCTTTCTAGATTCTCCTGCTCTCGGAACTTGATCTCCTATGGCGCGATATTCTTGGTCATGCGGACGCTGCCCCAAGCCAAGCCGGAGCCGACCACGCCCATATTGATGACAGCACTGTCCAACGTCTCCCAGTTCTGTGAGAGTACCGAAGGTGCTCCCACGGCCCCGCAGTTGCCAAATTTGCGGATGTTCGACAGATGATCGCTCTCCGGGATTCCCAGGCGTTTACACACGGACTGCAGCATGCGCAAATTCGCCTGGTGGCCGATAAAAATCTGCCGGGCTTTTTCCGGGATCGAGCCGCTATCGCGCATGCGCTCAAAAAGTTCCGTAGTCTTTCGAATGGCAAACATCTGCACAGCGTGCCCATCCTGGTCAAAGTGTCCGCCGGCGGGTATGGTCACTTTGTCGTATCCCGAAGGATCAGCCATAAACGAGGTCGAAAGCACGTGATGGGGCGATTCGACTTTGCTGGAGAAAACGGCCGCGCTGGCTCCGTCTCCGAAGAGCACGGCCGAACCCCGGTCCTCATAATTGATGGTGCGCGTAAACGCCTCCACACTAACCACTAGAACGAATTCCGGCAGCGCCTCGGGACGCATTTGGTTCACAAAATGCACCTGCGTCGCAAAACTGGCGCAAGCGGCCTGAACATCCAGTGCTTGGACTTCTATACCGAGCGCAGCTGCCACCCGGCTGGCTTCCGCGGGAATCAGCATTTCCGGGGTGCACCCGCCGGAAATCACCATGCCGATATCGCTTGGGCTTAAGCCGGCCCGCCGCAAAGCCATCTGGGCAGCCTCACGCCCCATCTCCATGGTCGAAACGGTCGAGCCCTCCGCGGCAGCCCGTGTATCCCGGTTTCGCGTCCGTCGTATGTAATCCAGCGAAAGAGTGGTCCGCCGCTCAGTAATGCCGACTCGTTCTTCGATCCAATTCAAGTCGACGCCGATCTCGAGCGAGGCGAGAAACGCGTTATCAATGACCGTGTCGGGGTGAAAATGCCCTACACCATGGAGATAAAGCAACGAACCCCCCGCTCTTCCTTGCGATAACCACGGTTAAAGAGATAGTTAAAAAGCCACATTGCAGAATTTTATGAAAGCGGAATTTTCACAAGAATAGCAATGAATATAAGCCTCGTCCAGCTCCGCCCCACTTCTCGTCCACGGATTCTGTACCGGCGGGCCCACCATTATTAGCATCCTATCGTTCACGGAATAGAATAAAAGCATGGGCATCGTGAACCACCGCGCGCTTTACACCATATCGATTGGACTCGCTATTTTATTGATCTGGTGTAAGGGAGGTGCGCAGGAGCTGTCCCGTCGCCTCATTTTGAAAGACGGTTCCTATCAGTCAGTCACTAAGTTGGAGGTGCAGGGGGATCGCGTGCGCTATTTCAGCGCAGAACGCGGTGAGTGGGAGGAAGTACCGTACTCTTTGGTGGATTGGGATGCCACCGACAAGTATGAGAAAAATCGCGCGGCTGGAGCGCCTGCACCTGAAGCCGTCGAACTCGACAAGCAACTCGCAGCCGAGGAGACGGCTGAACTGGCCAAGCTTCCCCAGGTCGCTCCAGGATTGCGCTTGCCGGAAGATGGCTTAGTGTATCTGCTCGACAATTACCAGAATCAGCCGCAACTCGTGGGGCTTGAGCAAAACGGCGGCGAGGTCGATCGCAACACTCGGGCCAACATCCTGCGCGCCGTCATCGATCCCATCGCCAGCGCGAAACAGACGATCGAGCTTGAGGGACTTCACGCCTCGGCTCAATCGCATTTCGGCCTGCCCTCGATCTACATCAACATCAAAGACCCCGCCGCAAATTCACCCCGGATGGACCAACCGCAACAGCCGGAGAAGCCACAGCAACCAATGCAGGATTGGGATCGCTTTCGCATTGTGCGTGCTCAAATCAAAGGCAAGAATCGCGTCATCGGCAACATCAAGATCAACCCCTTGGGTAAGAGCAGCCAGCAGCAGAACCTTGTGGCCACTACCGCGCAAAAAATAAATCCGGACTGGGTCAAAGTCACGCCCAACCACCCACTCGAAGCTGGCGAATATGCCGTGGTTGAGATGCTCGGCTTGTCAGGAATGAATCTTTACGTCTGGGATTTCGGCGTGAATCCCTCCGCACCGGCCAATCATTTGGTGATTACGCCCGACGCGCCTGCTTCAACCAAGCCAGCCTCCTCGAAGCCAGAGGGCGCGCGGCAATAGAAATTGCCCCGGCGATCTATCCGCAGCAAGTTTTGTGAAAAATTAGCTGCGGCCGCTCGCCGCTGACGCGCGCGCGGCTGCGCGGTTCTTCTCGCGTGTTTCTTTCTCCAGAACATCGAGGGCCGGAATGGAAACGGCATCCACCAATGTCTGTTCTGCAACCGATTGTCCTTGTAAAGCCTGGGCCAGCATCTCAATCGCCGTGCCCGCGTTCGGTGGAGTAAAAATTGTTGCCGTCAGCATGCCGCTGCGCACCCAGGCCTGCCCGGTTTTAGGCAGACCATCACAACCGATGAAGGGCAGCGTCAGCCAATGCGACCGGCTTTCTCCTTCGGGTAGATCATGAAAAGCCTTGCGTGCTCCCATCGCCATCGAATCATCCTGAGCCGCAATTCCACATATGCCCGCTTGTCTCGATGTGGTCAGCTTCAGCCATGCGCTCACCGCCCTGTAGGCGCTGGCTTCGGTCCACTGCGCTTTCATCAGTTTTACTTCCACGTTCGCCGGTTTGGTTTCGTACATCCCGACCGTGCGCTGCTTGGCGGCAAGACTCTCCCCCGGCCCCTGAATGTACAACACCGCACCGCCTTGCGGCAGCAGGGCGGCAATCTGGCGCCCCTGAATCCGGCCAATTTCTTCGTGATCGGATGTAATGGCGAACAACGGAACGGGATACTGGCTGCGAAGTTCGGCGAGATAGTCGGTTTCGCGATTCAAGACCACCCATCCAATCCCGGCGGCCACCGCCGCCCGGGCCACTTGCGGCAGCGCAGTCCCTCCGGCAGGCTCGAAAATAATTCCATCGGGACGCTGCTCCGCTCCGGCATGAATAATCTGCAATAGCTGCTGGCTCTGCACCACGCCGTCATTCTGCGCATAGACCATTTGCAGGTCCACATTCAGTTTGCGCGCGGCGCTCTCCGCTGCCGCCGCTTGCTCAATCTGATAGTCGTTGTCGTCGTTGGTGAGCGCAACAACAAATCGCAACCGCTTCATGGTGTGTACCCTCCACGGATGATATGCGAGCCGCCACAAATCACTGAGTAACCAAGGTAACGCGCCTTTGCTAAAATCCGCGGCAGGAGAAACTCTCATGCGTCGTGGATCTCTCGTCGCCTTGCTTCTGCTTATCTCGGAAATAGCCTGGTCCCAATCCAAACTCCCGGTTCAATGGGAAGACCTGACCGCCGCAGACTTTCACGCCGGCATCGACCGGTCCGGTGGTGTGTGCATGTTGCCCTTCGGCATTCTCGAAAAACACGGGCCGCACCTGCCCTTGGGTACCGACCTGCTCAAAGTGCGTTACGCATCGCTGCAGGCCGCGCAGCGGGAGTATGCCATCGTGTTTCCGCAGTATTATTTCGGTCAGATTTTCGAAGCGCGCCACGAACCCGGCACCATCGCCTACAGTACCCACCTGCAACTCGAATTACTGCAGGAAACCACCGACGAAATGGCGCGCAACGGGTGCAAGAAAATCCTGATTATCAACGGGCACGGCGGCAACGAAAATTTGTTGCCATTTTTTGCCCAAACTCAGCTCGAAAAAGAGCACGATTACGTCGTGTACGTCTTGCCCATTCCCGATGCGCCACCCGGCGGGCCGCAGAAAAAGACTTCCCTCGACATGCACGCTGGCGAATGGGAAACCTCGGCGATGTTGGTTTCCAATCCCGACCTCGTTCATATGGATCGCGCCCACAACGAATCTGGCGCGGATTTAGCACGTCTCAACCTGCCGAAGCCACTCTACACCGCCATCTGGTGGTACGCACGCTTCCCCAATCATTACGCGGGAGACGGCTCCGCAGCGACTCGCGAATACGGAGAATTCCGGATGAACGCCTGGGAGGACGAAATCGTCAAATCGCTGCAGGCAATCAAGGCTGACCAGACCAGCTTGCGGCTGCAAAACGAATTCTTCCAAAAGGCGCGAAACCCGTTGCAGTCCAAACCATAAACCCCTTGGGAATTATTCGGGGAGGATGCCCCACCATTTTCGTGTTTTTTACGAAAAGGGTGGGAAGAGATGTCCAAACCATAAACCCCTTGCTTTGCAATAGCTTTGCCACCTCTTGACGGTAACTTGCGTAACTTTAGGCGGCCTCGCGGGCATGGTACGCTCCGAAAGAAGAAGTAAAACCGGCAAATTGCCGTTGTGGTACTTCGGAGAACACGGAACGCATGCCTCGGATCCCCTTATTCGGTTTCGGCCAAACGTCTGAAGAAGTGGCTCCTCCTTCGCTGGCAACCTACACGCCTGTCTTGTCCCTGAAGGGGCTCCTCTTGGGTGTGGACAACCTTCGCCATGATGTCCACCTCAGTGACAAATTTTGCGAGCAGATGCGTTATCAGATTGCGCACCTCATTGCCCGTCATGGCAACGTTGAAGCCTTACTCGCAGCGGAAGACACCAAGCGGACCGGTGGCAATCAATTCATCGGAAATCGTGATCCCAGGGCCAAAGCTAAAGTCAAAGTCGAAGTCTCCGAGCTGAAGCCGCTTTTGGCCGAAATACATGTTGCTGCTCTGAACCGCGCCAAGTTCGAAGGCAGCGTCACCATTGACCTGCTCGCGCGGGTCGCCGTCACCAAGTTCTTGCGCCTTGAACTCTCCGCTCAATTCGCCAATACCCTCGAGCGCTGTCGCGTTCTTCTGAACTCCTATGAAGGTGTTAGGGCGCAAAAAGCCCTCGAATATCGGGAGCGCGTCTCCGAGTTCCAGGTCGCCAAGAAGACGATTTTGCGCAAGACCGGACAGGACATTTTCCGGACTCTCCGCGAAATCGAAAAAGAGACCTTATCTCGCACTCGCCGTTCCTTGTTTGGCAATGCCTCCGAGGAAGAATACAAGCTCTTCCTCAATCCGCTTATTTTTGCCGAAGATGGCAAAGACCCGCACGTCAATGCCGAACACTATGTGATGCTGGGCAATTTCGATCGCGACCCGGACCGCGTCTCCGCCATCCGCCGCATTGTTTGCGATTTTCTGCAAACCCTCGGCCTCAGCCCCGACGCTCAGCCCGAAACTGTCGTCGACGGTTGGCTGAACCTTCCCGAGAATGCGCAAGAGTTGGTGGGCGCCGGTTTCCCCGACGACAGCACTTTAGAAGGCCGCGCCCAGCGGCTTCGCCTTAATGCCTGGGTCAATCTCTTGGAACGCGAAAAATTGATGGACTACGTCGTGGCCTCCTATGAGGCTGTGCCCTTGCTGGCGGTCTATGCGCCACGCATCAATGCCCATCAGTTGAAAAATGGCCTGATTTCGCGCGACGAGCGCGAACGCTTGGAAAAGCTCATGCAGGAGCAGGGAAGGCCCACGGCGGATAGCTTCCGCGAAGCTCTGACCCGCGTAGCCAACTGCAAAGGGGCAGACCGGGCCAAGCATGCCGGCCGCTATCTGAGGGACTTCTTCCGTTACCACCGCGACTGGCGCCGTTTGGAAACGCTCAATGCCGCATTGGAGAGTGTCAACCTCATCTCCCCAGGGCGGTTGCAGCAGCTCTCCGCGATGAACAACACGCTCTACGAATTTTTGCTTCCGGAGGAGCAGAAGCCCGCCGAGAGTAAGGTCGTGCGCCACGTGATCATCAAGGCCGATGTGCGCGATTCTTCACGCCTGACGCGTTCGCTGATGGAACGCGACATGAATCCAGCTTCTTACTTCAGCCTCAACTTTTATGATCCCGTGAATAAGCTCCTGCCCAAATATGAGGCCAGCAAGGTCTTTTTGGAAGGCGATGCCATCATCCTGGCATTATTCGAGCGCGAAGGCGAGCCCGCCCTTGCCGTGAGCAAGGCTTGCGTGCTGGCCCGCGAAATCATTGACATTGTTTGCGGTTACAACAAGTTGCTGCAAAGCTCAGGGCTGCCGCCTTTAGAGCTGGGAATCGGCATCTCGTACCAGGATTCCGCCCCCATGTACTTGATGGATGGCGATGCCCGCATCATGATTTCCGACGCTTTGAATGAAAGTGATCGGCTCTCCTCCTGCAACAAGCGCGTTCGCAAAACCATCGAATCGTTCCAGTCGCCTTTTAATGTCTATGCGTTCCAGACCGTGAGCGACACGGAAATGGGCGAGAGCGCGGATGACTTTATCATGAAATACAACTTGAATGGCGTGCGCTTGAGCGAGGCCGCCTTCCGCCGGTTGCAGGACGAGATCGCGCTCGAAACCTGCAAGCTCGAACTTCCCGAGCTTTGGGGCCGTGAACAATATTCGCTTTGGACCGGCATGGTCGCCGTCGGCAACGACATCTTTCGCAAGCTGGTGATTCGCGGCAGCCACATGGCCCAGATTGATACCAGCAATTTTGGTCTGCGACAATGGACCACCCGCTGGTATTACGAAGTCTGCACCAATCCCGCCATCTACGCCATGCTGGAAGCAAAGGCCGCCGCGGCCGCGCGGTAGCGTACTTCACATCTTCTTCAGTTTTGTGAATTTGACGGGGTGGGCTGTTCTGAAAATTGGCCATCATGATCTAAAGTTTGTTGGCTGCGCAGCGTTCTAAGACGTTGCTTCTTCTCTTCCAGCAGCCGATCTATTTCCTTCGCCAGCTCGATGAGTTTTTCCGAGTCTTGCTCATTCGCGGCCTGTTCGCAAAGTTCCATCCAGCGTTCTTTGGTTTTGCCCTTCATAGCGTAATCTCCTTGCAATCAGATGCAGGAAGCTGGGTTTGCTCCTTAGGGCGATTAATGTAGTAACAGGGATTAGATACCTAAGTGACGGGCTCTGCAACGGTGGGGCTTACTGGGTAGTGTCCTAACTTGCCAGCTTCTACTTTGAGAGAATCAGCTAGTTCGCTCTGGCGTCAATTAGGTGTCGGATTGTGAATTTAGTTATATCAATGGGGCCAGTAGTGCTGATTCCGCGTTGGGGGCCTACGTCTCCGCCAGACTTTCCGCCCGAGACGGCGATTATTGTCGCCTTATGGCCTGCTGTGTCCTCAATATGGACCCTGAATGTTAGCGGCCTAATTGCCGTATCGTACTCAGATGACACGTCCAACAAGACCCACCCTCTAACCGTTTTGTGCGGCCCAATCTCATTGTTATCTAGTTGCGGCATCAAACGGTCCCCCAACAAACCCACACGCATAGAGGTTTCGGGCGGGTCATTGCGCCAGAAAGTTGCATGTACTCCGGGACAAAGATTGTTGGAATCCACGTAGGCGGGAATATCCACCACGAACGTTTCGTTTTTTGGAATTCAATTTCAAATTTGTCTATGGTCGCCGGGACGGATTGTAAGTTGACGACTCTGATGTATTGCAACACTGGAAGAGGTGAGATGTATTGGTTGTTGTATTCAAAACCTAGATACACCGAGTCTCGAGTAACGCCCTGCATCCCAGTTTCCAAGGAAACTGAAAATGGTGGGTTGTCCTCTTCGTCGATGACAACGCCTCGCCAGTGCAACGTGATTGACAAGGCGAAGCATACAGTCCCGAAGAAAAATAACCATATAGCGAGTGGCTTTTGATTACCGTAAAGCATTCCACCCGCCGCGAGCAGCAGGCCGCCGAAGAGGGTAAGTCCTGTAACAATAACAGCAGTCATTGGCTTCCCCTGCCTGTTGTGGTCGGCATTGTTTTGCTTAGTTTCACCTTTGGGTTTTCGATTGCGCTTGTTTTTTTTGCTCATCGAAATTGAAATTGTACGCCGAAAACACCTGACAACTAACAGCTTTTGGAGCATAGTCGAACTTATTGAGGCGGCAGCGTGAAGCATATAGACGAACTGAGAGACGCGATTTTCGAGCTACATGGTGCGAAGGCTACGCATATCGTGAGTGTGCCAGTGAAAGACGTTTTCAAGGGTCAAACTGCATGGGATGGAATTGTAGAAGTTTTTGACTTAGAGGGGCATCCCCATGCGAGTAGAGCCTACGCGTGGATACACGACACAGGTGACTCGGAAAAACCGTATAAGCACGTCACGGTGCTCCACGTCCCGCCCGTGGTAAGCCCGCTAACCGCTGTTAGAGCCTTCATCGTTCGGGAGTTCAGAGAAAATGCCCAAGCCTAGGAAAGTAGGTCGTCCAGCATTGCCGAGGGGGAACGCGAAGCCGCTACTGTGCGCGTCCGGTCAACTCCTAACGAGTTGCGCTCCTATGAGACGGCAGCTAAAGCTGCAAAGCAATCGCTCTCAGAATGGATTCGTCGCACGTTAAATGCCGCAGTCGGAACGAGGGTTTGAAAATGGACTTCAAATTAGGACACGACCGTTACTGCCCGGCGCGCAATGGGGAGATCAGCAATCCGCCTGTAGTTTTCTTCTTGGGATCGGCTTTATCCGCTTGATAGGCCAAGTCGAGCGAACCCTCGGCCGTCGGCGAAGCCTGCGCCAGCGCTGTGGCCAGCGAGTGGTAGGAACGCGAAATATCGTACCCTTCCTGAAACGCTACTGGACTGCCCTTATCGATGGACGGTGCGATCGCCTGGTGATTGTTCGGCAACTTCCAGAGAAGCTTGCAATGGGTCGCTTCTTCAACGTCCGCATCGGAAAAGCCAGGGATCTTTTTGTACCTGTTTAACACCAGACGAACCCGATCCCGTCCCAATCCCTCTTCCATAAAAGTGCGCATGCGGCTTGCACTCCAGAGCGAGACCACGTCCGCCTCGGCCACCAGCAACATGGTGTTCGAAAGCTGGCAAAGCAAGCGTCCCGTCTCATCCAGACGATTCGAGGCATCCACGATGACATAGCGGAAGCTGGCCACCAGTAGATCGAATAGGCGCGCCAACTCGCCGGCAGTTGGGTTCAGGAGCAGTGGCTGCTGCGGTCCCGCCAGCAATTGGAGCCCGCCCTTGCATTCGGTCAACAGCCCGTTGAGCAGTGAATTGTCGAGCCGGTGGAGGTTCTGTAAGGCATCCGGTAGCCCAAAAGTTGGCCGCGCATTCAATTGCAAAGCCGCGTGTCCCAGGCATGCGAAATCAACCAGCACCACCCCACCCTGCGCCGCCTGTAGGGCCACGGCAATATTTACCGCGGCTGTGGTTGCGCCGGCTCCGCCTTTTGCGTTGATGATCGTGAAGACTCGTGCTCGCCCCGAATTCGTCCGCGTTTTCGTGCGGGAAGCGGCAAAGCGGCCCAGCGCTTCCAGCATCACTTCGGCGCTGGCATTGCGTTCCAGATATTCCCCGGCCCCGGCTCGCATCACGGCCACAATGGTGGCTGAGTTGGTCATTTCGCCGCAGGCGAAAATGGCTACATCTTCAGTATTTTCCTTGATAATCTCGATGGCCTTGATGGCGTGGCTTACTTCCTGTGACTGGATGTCCAGGACAACGACCTCGGCGCGCACATCCTGGATTTGGCGCAAAACCACATCCGTGGGCGAAGCCGGGAACCCGGTATGAGCAAAGACTACACGGCCCACCTGGGTCGCTTCCAGCCGCTGCTGGAGCAATCCAAGCCGTTCCTTATCTTCGCTGAGTACTGTGATTCCGATGCCGTGCATTCAGGTCTCTCAATGTTAGTACGAGCCTTTGCGTCCCGCAGAGCGAAATACCATTACGCTGCGTGACTTCCGTAATCGTCGCCGATATCTCCATCGCGCGAAATTCTGCCTGCCGCAAAACTCAACGCTTCAGGGGGGTCGGCTGAAGAAGAGGAAACTCGTGCTGCAATTCTATGCAAAACAGATGAACTTTGGAAGGCCCGATAGTCGAGCAGGTATAGCCCGGAAGTGTTACTTCAGTCACACTACTGCGCGGGTGACTAAGCGTGTTCCAAAGGTCGACCCTGAGTCGGGGCCGATTCGCTGATTGCGGGCGGAAAACCCACATCAGGCAGGAACTCATACCCGTGCAATTGCACGGCTACGCCGAACTTGCCCGGTACTACCGAGGGAAACACTCGCACCACCTTGCCCCGGCAGCGTACTCTCATGCTTTCCGCCAGCGTGATCTCCGAGGGCATCACCAGCGTGAGTTCAACGGCGTCTCCTAAGGCCAGCGTCACATCGCTGTAGAAGGACGCTCCCCGCGCGCTTAAATCGTGCGTAAATCCGCTGCCTTCCAAGCCACTGCCGGCGCGGCAAATGGCGATCGGCATTTGAAACCCGAAGCGTTGTCCGGCCCGCCGTTCTAGACGAAGTTCGCTTGTGTTCATATTTGCCCCTATACTTTTGGAATGTCCCGGCCAGCTTTCCAAATCGCTTAACATTAACCTAAAGCCCAATCCCCGCAAAGTGAATAATTAGTGACGGGTTACAAACTATCCATCGTCCAATCCATGTGGAACATCTTATGCAGAAAGGCATGAAAGCAGCCCGCGCCCACTCCTCGGATTCAGTTCCTCCAAAATCGTCGAATTCTGCGCTCTCCGTCACGCTGCGCGCCCTCAAGCACCGCAACTTCCAGCTCTTTTTCAGCGGACAGCTCATCTCGCTGATCGGCACTTGGATGCAAAGCGTCGCCCAGGCGTGGCTTGTCTACCGGCTGACCGGCTCATCGTTCTTGCTCGGGGCTGTCGGCTTTGCCGGCCAGTTTCCCGTCTTCCTGATTGCGCCCATCGGTGGAATCGTCGCCGACCGCTATAGCCGCCGGAAAGTCGTTATCGGCACTCAAGTCGCTTCCATGATTCTGGCCGCCATCCTCGCCGCCCTGACTCTCGCCAAGTACATTCAGGTCTGGCACATTTTCGTGCTCTCTGCCTTGTTGGGTATCGTCAACGCTTTCGACATTCCTGGCCGGCAGTCGTTTCTCGTGGAGATGGTTGGCAAAGAAGACTTGATGAACGCCATCGCCCTCAATTCTTCGATGTTTAATGGCGCGCGCGTCATTGGGCCGGCCATCGCGGGAATTCTCGTGGCCCGCATCGGCGAGGGCTGGTGCTTCTTCGCCAACGCCGTCAGCTACATCGCCGTCATCATCGGCCTGTTCCTGATGAAGGTTCCCAAACATTCTCATCGCCCCTCGGATGCTTCGCCCATCGCTCATATTTTGGAGGGTTTTCGTTTTGCCCGCGACACTGCGCCCATTCGCGCGATTCTTTTGCTTCTCGGGCTGGTCAGCCTGGTTGCGATGCCGTACACCGTGCTCATGCCCGTCTTCGCCGATAAGATTCTCCACGGCGGTGCGCGGGGCCTGGGAATTCTCATGGGCATGACCGGGGTGGGTGCGCTTTTGGGCGCCCTAACTCTGGCCTCGCGCACTGGCGTACACGGCCTGGGGCGTTGGGTGGCATTTTCCTGCGGAGCTTTTGGCGTCAGTCTGATTTTATTTTCATTGTCCAGAAATTTTGTGCTGTCCGCCGCGCTGCTTCTGCCCGTCGGCTTTTTCGTGATGCTGCAAATGTCGTCATCGAACACATTGATTCAAGCCATGGTGCCCGATGAACTGCGCGGCCGCGTTATGTCCCTGTATTCCATGATGTTCATGGGGATGGCGCCCTTCGGGGCGTTGTTCGGCGGCGCGATGGCGGACCGCGTGGGCGCTCCGGTTGCGGTGGCAATGGGCGCTGTGGCCTGCATCGGTGGTTCGGCCCTCTTTTGGTTGCAACTGCCGAAGATTCGCGTGGAAGCCCGCCGCTTGATCATCGCGCAAACCGCCGTGGGTGGAGAACCCGAGCAGGAAATCACAGCGCGCATCGTCGAAGACTAGAAGCGAAGAAATACGTAGCGGCAGATGTCCTCATCTGCCCGGTCGAGCGCAGCTCGACAAATTGCTCCGACCACTTGTCATCCCGAAGCCCCGCGTTCTATCGAGCGGGGCGAGGGACCTTGCGAGTAGCGCCCAACCGAAAGGGTAGATGTAAATCTCTGACCACATTGTCATTCCGAATGCCCTTTTGGGGCTGAGGAATCTGCTTTTTGCAAGCTAAGCCCGCCTGTAATCGTACATACAGTTGTGTCCCATTTTGGGAAACGTACAGGAAGGCGTTTTACGGTCCCGCAGGGCTCTTGG
>Ga0181537_10000023_pt1 | contig 141018 bp, 115 predicted proteins | sample PEATcosm2014_Bin_39_FD_119765 | JGI IMG/M metagenome (GOLD analysis project Ga0181537, IMG submission 119765) | Peatland microbial communities from MTU Mesocosm Facility, Houghton, MI, USA - PEATcosm2014_Bin23_10_metaG | ecosystem: Environmental > Terrestrial > Soil > Wetlands > Peat | place... | reverse complement strand
TTGGAACCGTGCGCGAAGCTGACGCCCGTGCAGGTGAGAATCAGTAACGCGCGGATCCAGAAAGGTGGCGGCTCGGTTCCTTCCGGCGCTTCGTACAACTTCTTGTTCTTTAGCACCGCCTTGCATAGAAGCAATAAGAGATAGGCGCCGACAAACCCGACCACGGGCGATAGGAGTAGCGACTTTCCAATGTTCGTCGCCTGGCCCCAATCCACGCCGCTAGTTCCCGTCTTCGCAGAGGTCAACTGATTGGCGATGCCCACGCCGATGATGGAACCAATCAAGGTATGCGAACTCGAAGCCGGTAACCCGAAATACCAGGTGCCCAGGTTCCATATAATCGCGGCGACGAGCAGGGCAAACACCATGGCAAAACCGCCTTTGTTACCAACCTGCAAAATAAGTTCCACAGGCAGCAGCGAAATAATGCCGAATGCCACTGCACCGGTCGAAGTAAGCACGCCGATGAAATTCCAAAATCCTGACCAAACTACCGCTACATGCGGCTCCAGCGAGTGGGTATAGATGACGGTAGCTACCGCGTTCGCCGTGTCATGAAAGCCATTCACGAACTCAAAGCCCAATGCCACCAGCAATGCGACGCCGAGCAAGACATAGGGCAGGATCGAAGTGCTGTGGAAGCTGCCCAAATCCCGCGCCAAATTCATCCCCGCATAAACAAAGCCGACAATCAGAACGGCGCCGAAAATTGCCATTCCGAGCGTACCCGGAGATTTCGAAAGTTTCGCGTCAAGTGCTGACGATGCTGTCGCCATAATCCCTCTTTGAGTGTTCGTATTAGAAGAAGACGAAGCGCGAATATACGGGAAGATTGTTACGAGAATGTGAATTTTGCGAACTACTACGCGCGAATGCAAATCCGGTTATGCAACTGGTTGCACATGCTCGGTCGTGAATCGCCAGCGAACCTATGCCACTATTCGTGATAATGTGTTTTCTTTGACTTAGCGATTCCTGATAGTTTGATTACGCCTACTCAACCCGCAATCATTGATTCCCCTGAAAACCCAAACCAGCCCAAACGCGTCATGGGCGTACGTGACCTTGTCCTCTTCTATGTAGTCACAGGAATTAGTCTGCGCTGGATCGCAACCGCCGCGGCAGCCGGCCCCAGTTCCATTGTCATCTGGATCGGCGCGTGGCTCTGTTTCTATACTCCGCTCGCCCTTTCGGTGATTGAGCTTTCCTCGCGCTATCCTAATGAAGGCGGTCTTTATGTATGGAGCAAGCGGGCCTTCGGCGACTTTTCCGGCTTCATGGCTGCCTGGACTTACTGGACGAGCAACCTGCCGTACTTCGCGACCGTGCTTTATTTTGCTGCCAGCAATGCAATTTATATGCGCTATGCGGCTTGGGCGCATCTGTCAGGCAACGCAACTTACTACATAATTTTTTCATTACTCGGCTTGACCCTTGCAACCGCGCTCAATGTCTTTGGGCTCGACGTCGCACGCTGGCTACACAACGTTGGCGCCATCGCCATGTGGATCCCAGTGCTGATCATCATTTTTATGGGCGGAATTGCGATCCACCGCTTCGGCCCCGCTACTCAATTCACGCTGCGCACAATGACCCCCAGTGCCCATTTCAACGACATGATTTTCTGGTCGCTGCTGATTTTTGCTTTCGCCGGATGCGAGACTGGCTCCATGATGGGAGAGGAAATCAAGAATCCGCGGCGCACTGTGCCATGGTCGTTGTTCATTGCGGGAGTTACTGTGGCACTCTGCTACATTCTCGGAACCGCTAGCGTGCTCGTCGCGCTGCCTGCGGCGGAAGTCGGCAATCTTCAGGGACTCATGCAGGCGGTCACTAAAACAGCTAGCCGAGTGGGATTTGAAAGCATTATTCCGCTGACAGCGTTTTTCATCGCGCTCAGCAACATCGGCGCATGCGGCGGCTACCTCGCCGCAACGGCTCGGTTACCCTTCGTCGCCGGCATCGATCATTTTCTGCCGCCTGCTTTCGGGCATCTTCACCCCAAATGGAAAACCCCGTGGGTTTCGTTACTCACGCAAGCTGTGCTTGGTGGATTGTTTATTTTCCTCGGTCAAGCAGGCACAACCGTCAAAGGCGCTTATGACGTGCTCGTCGCTATGACCGTCATCGCCTACTTCATTCCTTTTCTTTATTTATTTGCCGCAATGATCAAGCTGCAAAGCGAGCCGACCAGCGCGGAAGTAATTCACGTTCCCGGCGGAAAGCCAGTCGCCTATGTAATCGCCATCGTCGGATTTCTCACGACTCTGCTAACAATTGTGCTGTCCGTGATTCCGCAGCCGGACGAACCGAACAAGCCGCTGGCAATCCTTAAAGTTGTCGGAGGTTCGATTGTTCTGGTGTTAATTGGGGCGTGGATTTACTGGGCGGGAAAGAAACATAAGGACGCTACAAAAACGGGTTCCCTTCTGCAACCATAACTATTTCAGACTACGCCATTCTTTCAAAATCCCTGTAGCGGATATACAAAACACCGCTCCTACTGCAATGTTTATCAGCACCCCTGGAAAAGGAACCTTGAATATCGACCCAATGATCAAGAATAATCCAGCGATGTAGCAAGGAAACGCGAAAAGGATTGCCGACCATTTACGAGATAAACACAGTCCGATTCCTGTGACGATCGTATACAAGCACATCCAACCAAGAAAGGAATAATTCGGGCCGTGGTAAATGAGGCGAGATCGAAGATTCGCGATGAACAATGCACCAAGAGGCACGGAACAAAGCAAAGTGATCCAGCCCATTACGCGTGTTACATCCGCATCCGAAGGCATGCCGACCTCTTCCATGAGAACGACTCGTGCGGAAATTCTTGCAAACCAGCCTACACCGGCACCGCCGTTTTCCTCGCCGGATTAAAGAATGGCATCTTCGCGATTCTCGCCGTTACTTTGTGACGAATGGCTTCAATCGTAATCTCCATCTGCACTTTCGCTCCGAGCTGCGCGTGATCGGTTTCAATGCTGGCCAGCGCAATCATCTTTTTCAGGACGGGCGACCATGTAGTAGTCGTCGCCTTCCCAACTTGCGTTTCGCCGCAATACACCGGCACGGCCACGCGTGAAGCCTGCGCCGGAGCGGCTGGCGTTAGTCCATATTTCTCGTAGCTGGCTTCCACTTCTGTCCAGTCAATTTCCAAGCCAACGAATTGCCTTGGCACTCCGTTTTTCGCATCTTTTTCTAACGCCGCCTTGCCGATGAAATTGTCTTTGTTCAAGTGCACCATCTTGCCGAAGCCGAGCTCAAACGGCGAATAGCGTTGCGTGGGAATCAACGCCCTCTTGCTGCTGGTGTAATCCACTTCAATCAGCAGCAATCCGGCCTCGACGCGCGCGACATCGAGCGCCAGCATTCCCGCCGCATGCAGATCGAAGCGCTTGCCGGTTTCCGTAATCGCGTCCCAGACTTTGACCGCATCATTCCACGGAACCCAAATTTCATAGCCGAGATCGCCAGTGTATCCGGTGCGCGAAATATCCACGGGCACGCCCGCGATTTTGCCGTTGGTCATGCGGAAATATTTCAGGTTCGCAATATCCGCTTCAGCTACGGACTTCAGCAGCTTCCCAGAAGTCGGCCCTTGTAGCGCGAGCGCGGCCGTCTTCTCGGAGATGTCTTCGATCTCCACATCCATACTGATGGCGCTTTGCTTAAACCAGCGCAGGCTGGGGTCGGCCGCCGTCCAGCGATACTTATTTTCTTCGAGGCGCGTGACCGTGCCATCGTCAATCACTTTGCCCTGCTCGTCGCACCAGCAGCAATAAATCACCTGCCCGACCGCGACTTTATTTACGTCGCGTGTAATCACGCGGTTCACCAGCTTGGTCGCGTCTTTTCCGCTTATCAAGTATTTATAGAGCGGCGAAATATCAATGAGCGCCGACGCATTGCGGATAGCGTTGTACTCGTGCTCGTGATGCACTTCGTAGACGCTGACCGTGTAATATCCCGACCACTCGCGGTAGTTCAGGCTCTGGCAAAGCGGAAAAGTTCTCTCGTGAAACGCGGTTCCAATGGGCAAGTGAGACCTCAATTCGGATTCTGGATGAATTATATGCAGCGGTGCGATTGCCGCCAAGCGAAGCGCTGACCGGAAGTCACCCGATTACGCGAATATGTCATCCCGAAGTCCCCGCGTTTTCTCCAGCGGGGCGAGGGATCTCGCGCGCAGCGCCCCAACATGCGACGGCTTCATAACTCCAGACAAAACGCCTTCTTCACGATAGAATGGCGTTGCGACTATGCCGGTGATTTCAACATCGTTGTTGACCACCCTCCGCAACTGGACCGTCCTTCCCAGCGGGCTCTGATTCCGCTCGCCGCGCCGTCTTTCTTTCGGCCGTAACTGCTACAATCCTTGCGATTCCGGCCTGCCCTAAGTTTGCATTTCTGAGTAAAAGGCGAAACAAATGGCAGCTTCCTCAAAGTATGATGTCATCGTGATTGGCGGAGGCCACAACGGCCTGGTCAACGCCGCCTATCTCGCGCGCGCCGGCAAGAAAGTTCTCGTGCTCGAACGCCGCCATGTGCTCGGCGGCGCAGCCGTCACCGAAGAAATCTTTCCCGGCTTTAAATTTTCCGTTTGTTCTTATGTCGTCTCGCTGCTTCGACCTGAGATCATTCGCGACCTTGATCTGCCGCGCCACGGCCTAGAAATTCTTCCGCTCGACGGAACGTTTACGCCCATGCCCAACGGCGATTATCTGTGGCGCGTGAACGACCATGGAAAGACACATCGCGAAATTGCCCGTCATTCCAAGCTCGACGCCGAAGCCTACGACGAATTCGGGAAGTCCATGCAGGCCATGTGCCGCTTCGTGAAGCCGATTCTCTCCATGGTCCCGCCCGACCCGGCTACGTTGAATCCGAAAGAATTGATGAAGCTGCTCTTCCTCGGTCGCCGCTTTCAGGACATGACCAGCGAGGACAAATACAACCAGGTGCAGTTGATGACCATGAGCGCCATTGATTTCCTCGATCAATGGTTTGAGACTGACGTGCTCAAGGCGACCATGTCAGCGTCGGGAATTATCGGAACGTTCCTCGGTGTACGCTCGCCCGGGACAGCATACGTTCTGCTGCACCACTACATGGGAGAGATCGACGGCGCATTCCGCTCGTGGGGATTCGCCCGCGGGGGTACCGGCGCAATCTCAAACGCCATCGCCGACGCTGCTCGCGAAGCCGGAGTCGAAATCCGCAAGCAAGCTCCTATTGCGCAGATCATCATCAAGAACGGCTCAGCCAAGGGCGTCGTCCTCGCCAACGGCGACGAGATTCATGCGGACATCGTCTCTTCGAGCGTCGATCCGCGCATGACCTTCGTAAAGCTCATCGAAAAAGGCAATCTGCCTGAAGATTTCCTCGAAGAAATTAACCGCTATAAATTCCGCGGGTCTTCCGGCAAAGTGAATCTCGCGCTCGACGCTCTACCCAATTTCAAAGCCATTCCGGGCCCCGGCGCCCATTTGCGCGGTGCGATTTCGATTTCGCCCAGCGTCGAATACATGGAACGCGCCTACGACGACGCCAAGTACGGCAACTTCTCGCGGCGACCTTACATTGACATGGTCATTCCCACGCTCACGGATCCGTCTGTCGCCCCTCCGGGCAAGCACATCATGAGTTGCTTTGTGCAGTACGCGCCCTACAAGCTGCGTCCCGGCCTCAACTGGGACGACCAGAAAGAAGCTTTCGGCGATACCGTCATCAACACCATCGCCGAATACGCGCCCAACATCAAAGACATCATTCTGCATCGCCAAGTCGTCACGCCGCTCGACCTTGAACGCGACTTCGGCCTGAGCGAAGGCAATATCTTCCAAGGCGAACTTTCTCTGGAGCAGCTTTTCTTTCTTCGTCCCGTGCCCGGTTATGCAGCGTTCCGCACGCCGATTAAGAACCTCTACATGTGCGGCTCGGCGACGCATCCCGGCGGCGGCATCATGGGAGCGCCGGGGCGTCTAGCTGCCCTTGAAATCCTGAAAGATCACAAGGGGGCTGCATAAATGGCCGCGAATCGCGATGTCATCATCATCGGCGGCGGCCACAACGGGCTGGTCACCGCCTTCTATCTCGCCAAAGCCGGATACAAACCGCTCGTCCTCGAACGCCTCGCCCAACCCGGCGGTGCGGCCATCACCGACGAATTTCATCCCGGCTTTCGCGTTTCGACGCTCGCACATTCCGTCGGGCCGATTCGTCCGGATATCGCTCGCGACATGCAACTGGAAAAACACGGGCTGAAGATGATCACGCCCGATGTCGCGGTGACGGCGCTCTCGCCAGATGGCCGCGCGCTGACGCTTCATAACGACGCCAAGAAATCCGCGCAGGAGATCGCGAAGTTTTCACAGAAAGACGCGGCGAAATACCCCGAGTTTCAGGCTTCTTTGGCGAAGATGAGCAAAGTCATCGCGCAAGCGCTGGCGCTGACTCCTCCAAATATTGATAAGCCTTTTTCGGGCGATCTGCTGGGACTCCTCAACACCGGACGGTCGATTCGCGGGCTAGGCAAAAAAGATCTATATCGCCTGCTGCGCTGGGGACCTGCAGCCGTCGCGGACGTTGTCGCGGAATATTTCGAAACGGAATTGCTGCGCGCGACTATTGCTGCGCGCGGAATCTTCGGAACATTCCTCGGCCCGTGGTCGGCAGGCAGCGCGCTGGTGATGCTGCTTCGCGCTGCTGGCGACTCTCATCCCGCAGGCCAGGCACATTTTGCAGCTGGCGGAATCGGTTCGCTCACGCAGGCGATGGCCGCCGCCGCGACGCAAGCCGGTGCAGAAATTCGCTCCAACGCCGAAGTCAAAGAAGTTCGCATTAAAAATGGCGTCGCAAGTGGAGTCGTGCTCGCCAATGGCGAAGAAATCACCGCCAAAGCGGTTATCTCCAACGCCGACCCCAAGCGCACGTTGCTCAAACTGGTCGACCCTTCGCACCTGGCGCCCGACTTCGCCATGAAGTTGGAGCATTACCGGATGCCCGGAGTCGTCGCCAAAATCAATCTCGCGCTATCGGGACTGCCGAACTTTAAAGGCGTGAGCAGCACCGAAGCCATTAGGGGGCGTATTCATATCGGCCCTGAAATCGACTATCTGGAAAAAGCCTTCGACGAGTCGAAGTACGGCGACTTCTCCAAACAGCCTTATCTGGAAGTTGCGATTCCATCCATCACCGATCCGTCGCTCGCGCCTGCGGGCAAGCATGTCATGTCCGTTTACATGCAGTTTGCGCCCTACAAGCTCAAAGGCAGCGATTGGGAAACTCAGCGCAAGGCTCTGGGTGAGACCGTGGTTAAAACGCTAGCGCAATATGCACCAAATCTGCCTGCATTAATTCTGACGCAGCAGATCATCACGCCCAAAGACTTGGAAGAAACCTATGGTCTTACCGGCGGACACATCTTCCACGGCGAACTATCCCTCGATCAGTTCTTCACCATGCGTCCGATTCTCGACTGGGCCCGTTACCGCACGCCGATTCAGAATTTATATTTATGTGGATCAGGCACCCATCCCGGCGCAGGACTAACCGGCGGGTCCGGAGGAAATGCGGCGAGGGAGATACTGAAAGCGCTCAAGAAGTAAACCATGAAATCCTCGGCCATCCTGCTGCTCTCCTGCCCCGACCAGAAGGGTGTCGTCGCCGCCATCTCGGACTTCGTCTTCCGCCACAACGGCAACATCCTTCACGCGGACGAGCATGCCGATACGGAATCGAATCTCTTCCTCATGCGCGTGGAATTCGACCCCGCGGATTTCGACATCAGCTTGAGCGAGCCTGAATTCTCCAAACATTTCTCGCCCATCGCGCAGAAATTTCAGATGCAATGGCGGCTTGCGCTATCGAGCTACCGACCAAAGATGGTCATTATGGTGTCAAAGTATGACCACTGCCTCGTGGATTTGCTTTACCGTCACAAAAGCGGCGAAATCGCCTGCGAAATTCCGTTGATCATCTCCAATCATCCCGACAACCAGCCCATCGCCGATTTCTACGGCATTCCCTACGTTACTGTTCCCGTTCCCAAAGAAAATAAGCGCCCGGCCGAAGAGAAAATTCTGGGGTTGCTCCAACAGCACAAGCCAGATTTCATCGTCCTCGCGCGCTATATGCAGATTTTGTCGCAGGAATTCATCAGCCAATACCCGCACCGCATTATCAATATTCACCATTCGTTTCTTCCCGCCTTCATCGGAGCCAAGCCCTACCATCAGGCGTTCGCGCGAGGCGTAAAACTTATCGGAGCCACCAGCCATTACGTCACCGAGGTCCTCGACGACGGCCCCATCATCGAGCAGGATGTCGTCCGCATCTCGCACCGTGATTCGCTCGACGACCTGCTGCAAAAAGGACGCGACCTTGAAAAAGTCGTGCTCTCCCGCGGCGTACGTTGGCACGTGGAAAACCGTGTCCTCCTATACGGCAACAAAACGGTCGTCTTCGATTAGCCGGGTTAAAGTATTTCAATAATGTCTATTGACATACTAGTGATTGACAGGGTATTCTCTCTTCAGTCAGAACATTCGCCTCCTGGGCCGATGACGGCGGGGGAATTTCCATCCCAAGGAACCCGCCGCTGTCGGTCCAGCTGTTTTCGGCGGTTACTTTCGTGTCCCGGTTTGCGGGATATTCTTGTGCTCTCTTCCTGCGTTAGTTTCTACTAATGGTTACGACTGTACGCAGTGGACCCAGTCCGCCCTCGAGGTGTGCTGCGGTAGGAGCTTTGGTTTGGCAGAGGATCCGAAGTGGGAGCTTGCCATTCTGGCGACCGTGCAAGGCTTCTATGAGAAGCTTTTGCAAAGCCCGGTTGGAGGCGAGGTTCCCGTGCCTGCGGGGCTCGAAGCCGTGTCCTTGCAGAGCGATAACGATGTAAGCGAAACGCTCTCGGTCATGCATCGCTGGCTACGTATGTTGGATATGGCCATCACCCCCGCCATGTTGCGCCAGGCCTTTACCGAAGACACTGACCCCGAAATCGCCGAGGCTATGTTGCGCTATTTTAACCGGCGCCGTGACGCCGGCGATATCAATCGCGATAAGACCGATCTCGTCGCCACATTCCTTTACCGCCGGCCGCGCGTGCCCGGACAATGGGAGCGCCGCGGCGTGGGCCTCGACGGATCGCTCCCGCTCTCACCTTTTGAAATCGCCCTGCTCGAGATTCTGGCGGACTCCGACATTCCTTCGCTGCCCGAAGAACATGTACAGCTATTGCGCCGGTTTGACGCACTTCAGGAGCAGGCTGAGGGCTGCCGCGACCTCAATGCATTACTCGATTCCGGGATCATCTCCACCGTCCGCGAAATCAAGCAGGCGCTGGATACTTCCTTCTACCACCCCGGCGTTCTCGCGACCATCGCGCCTTATAATGTCGCCTTTGGACGCAAGTTCGACCAGCTCTTCCACGAATCTGCCGTGGCGATTAAGAAGTTCGCTGAAGCCGTCACCGAACAGGGTGGCAGCATTCTCGGCAACGTGGACGGCATCGATGTGACGGTAGACCACGTCGCCGCCATGCAGGAAGACGAACTCCTCAAAATTGATTACAGCCACGCCATGGATAAATTCCGCCGCGTCTCGCGCCTGAAGCAGGCGCTGGATCGCCGGCCACCGATCCGGCGCGACGCCCACTTGCCCAAGCCTGCACCGAAAGCTGCGCCCACCAAGCCCGCGCCGCAACGCCCCGCGATCGATGTGGAGGCTTTGCGCGCCGCGCTCACGCCCGAGCAGATTTCAACGGAAGAGACCAAGCTGCGCAAGATTGAAGAATCGATTCGCGTCTTCGTGCGCGTCGCCGACCCCAAGTTTCGACAGATTGTGCCGATGCGCTTCTTCAACCTGACGCTGACGCCGCAAGAGGCGGACGCATATTGCGCTGACTACCTCAACGAAAAAAGTACTCGCGCAAGCGTCGGCCGTTTGCTCCTACGCTCTGTAGCGGTTTTTGCCCGGTTGAATACCGAGCTTGAAGAATTGAAGCGCAGCGGCAACACGCCATCCCTTTGGAAGATGCACGCTGATTCCCTCCTCGCCCTTCTCGAACTTGCGCGCGGCGTTCATGAAAATTCCGCAAAGGTCCTGGCCCAGGCTGAGGAAAACAACGAATCCGGCCCGGCCGCTGCCGTGCAAGCTTCCGTGAAAAAGCTGCGCGCCTGCTGCGAACTTTCCGTCCGCTCCCTTACCGTCGTACCCGGCGAAAAATCCGTCGGCGCGGCTGCACATTAGCACCATCCCAGGCACGCGATCTGCGCTCAGTTGCGAACTGCTGCAATCTTTTAACTTTCTCGGAAAGAAGTTTCACAAATAAGAAGACGGGCGTTTTCGCCCGTCTTCTTATTTCTCAGCCCTCACACCATGCCTTAGTTGATGTCGAACTGCTCCTGGTGAAGCGCCGGATCGCTCTTCACGATTACAGTTTTCTTGATCAGTTCTTCCATCTCGAGCAGGAGTTTGCCATTGTTGGCCTTTAACGCCTTAGCCACCTCCGGGTTTACCCGCAGCATCGCATCCGCATGTTCGAGATGTTTCGTCATCTTTCGCATCTCAATGTAGATGTCGTTGCAAATCGTTTGGACCGATTTCACATATCCCGTCGATTCGCAATAGGGGCAGGGCGTTCCGATTGTTCGTTCCAGCGACTGTTTCACTCGTTTCCGCGTAATGGCCACGAGCCCGAAGTCATTAAATTGCAGCACCTTAGATGGCGCCCTGTCGGCACGCAACGCTTCTTCCAGCGCCTGCATCACGCGCTGGCGGTTGCGCCGCTCATCCATGTCAATGAAGTCAATGATGATGATGCCGCCCAAATCGCGCAACCGGATTTGCCGAACGATCTCTTTAATGGCGTCCACGTTCGTCTTGACGATTGTGTCTTCCAGGCGTGCCGTCTTCCCGACATATTTGCCAGTATTAATGTCAATCGCAACGAGCGCCTCGGTCTGGTTAATCACGATATATCCGCCGCTCTTCAACCAGACTTTCGACTTTAGCGCCTTGTTGATTTCGTCAGAGAGACCAAATTGCTCAAACAGTGGCGTCTCTTTGCTGTAGAACTTGATCTTCTTCACCAGCGCGGGTTGGAAGCGATTGGCAAAACGTAAGATGCGCTCATATTCCTGTTCCGTATCCACCCACACCGCCGAGAAATCCGACGTGACCTGGTCGCGCAAAATCCGTTCGACGACGTTCAAATCGTGATAAATCAACGTTGGGCCCTTGCCGTTTTCCGCCCGCGTCTTGATTTCGTTCCACAAGCCTTTCAGAAAACGAATATCGGCACGCAGCTCTTCTTCGTCCGCGCCTTGCGCCGCCGTTCGCACAATAAATCCGCCGTGCCCGTTTTCGCGCTCACTTTGGATGATCCGCTTCAGTCGCTGGCGTTCTTCTTCTGAGGAAATTTTGCGCGAAACTCCGCCATGATTCACCGTTGGCATGTAAACCAGGAATCGTCCCGGCAAGGCAATGTGACTCGTAATGCGAGCCCCTTTCTTGCCGATCGGCTCCTTTGCAATCTGTACCAGAATTTCCTGGCCCTCTTTCAAAAGATCGCTGATCAGGGGAACATTCTGTTGTTCGCGCCGCACAAAACGCCGCCCGCCGCGCCGTCCCCGTTGACCACCCCGGCCCCGGTCAAAACCATGCCGGGGGGCCCGTTGCGTATATCCGGCCTGCGCAGATGTCCCGCGGACTTCTACCCGCGCATCCAGATTCCCTCCCGCTTCAGCGGCCAAAATCGCCTCCGCTTCTGCTTGGGCTTCGTCAATTTCAGCGTCTTCCGCTTCTTCCTCTTCCTGCTCTAGACCTTGCTCGGCGGCCAACTGATCACCTTCTTCAAACGCCATGGCTGTGGCCGCGGAAAATGCGTTCACCATATCCGTTTGGTCTTCAGTCGTTTCAACCGGCGCTTCGGTCGCATCTTCTGCTACTGCGGCAATCTCAAGGTGGTTTTCTTGCGCCCCGTCGCTTACCGCGTGAACTTCCTCTTCCATCTCGGCGAATTCGGCGTCATCATCAATCTCTTCCGAGTAGTGAGTGAGGTCCGCCTCTTCATCCTCGATTTCCTCTTCCACCATCGCTTGCGCGGCTGCCGGGGCAAGCTCGGCCTCGCCCGATGTCTCGGCCGTTCCAAAAACCGCGGCTACGTTGCGCTCGTGCTGGCGCTTCATATCCCGGTCCCACTCCTCGGATTCGGTTTTCGGCGCGCCCGTCTCTTCTGCGACTCGCGAGATTGCCTGTGCGAACAACGGCTCATCGTCCGGGAACTTCTCCGCCAGCTGAATATCTTTCTCTACTTGTGCAGCCCCGCTCTCTGGATAGCGCGATTGCGCAGGCGCTGAAGCGGCGCCCGTCATTCGCGAATACTTGGAAATCGACTCGCCGGGCAAAATAATCGGCTGATATCCCGGTGGCGGACCAAAATCTCCTCGCTCCGCTCGTCCGCTGCGTCCCTGAAACTCACTCCGGGTGCTTTCCCGCGGCTCTTCGGCCGCTGGCCGGGCAGATCTCTCCGGTCGGTCGCCCCTCCGTCCACGGCGGCGCCTTCGCCCGCGGAATCCCCCGCGCTCGTCTCCCTCCCGCGGTTCGCCGGCGTGATGACCTTCCCTCCCGTCCGCTTCCGAAACAGTTGTCGGCTCTGCGGAGTCCGCGCTCACCGCGGCAGGCGCTACTACCCCTTCATCCGCGACAGCAAAAGCCTGCGGCCGCGGCCTGCGCTCCTGTCCTGTCCGTTCCTGCGACCCGCCGTTCGCCGGTCGGCCCGATGGAACGTCATCCATCTCTTCGCCTTCTTCCAATTCCATGAAATCGGAGACGTAAAGGAACGCATCGCGCTCCAATCCGATGTCAACAAATGCTGATTGCATTCCAGGCAGGACGCGCGTCACGCGTCCCTTATAGATGGATCCAGCGAGGGTGTATTCATTCTCGCGTTCGAGGTAAACCTCCGCGAGTAAGTCATCTTCCACCATCCCCACCTTGGTTTCATGGGGTGTGGAAGACACAAACAATTCTTTCGTCATGCTAACTCCCGTTCCAGCAGCTTTACTCGTCTGCGGATTCACCGGGGCATGGAAAAACAGGCAGGATCAATGCTGAGATTTGTCGTCCTTCGCAGAGCAATCCTGACCCCAGCGGAGATTTATCCGAAGGGGGAATGCTTGCGTGGTGTTGATAATCTTTTGCACTTAAATGCTTATGCGCTCCAGCGGATTTGTGACCGCTCTCTCGGATTTCTCGGAGGGGGCCGTTACCTGTCCGCCACGACGCTAGCTTCAATCCTGTCCGGCTTATTTCTATGCTGGCCGGCGAGTGCCCTCTTTACGTGAGGGCGACCGTTATCTTATTTCTTCTAAGTCTTTGTCCTGCAACTACTTTGCTCAATGTTAGGGCGCCTCTCGGGGCGCAACTGCCTAAAGTTCTTTGCGGCTGATCAGTTCACAAACCGGCGCATGCGGACGTTCATTACCATGCCCAGCGCCAAAAACATGAACAGCACCGAAGACCCGCCGTAACTCATTAATGGCAAAGGAATTCCGGTGACCGGCATAAAGCCAACCACCATGCCGACGTTGACCAGTATGTGGAAGCTAAGCACAGCCACCACCCCCATCACTAGGAACGTGCCCGCACGGTCGGGTGCGGTTTGCGCGTTCTGCGTCAAACGTACCAGCACCACAAAGTATAGCAGCAAAAGGCCTAAAGCGCCTACAAATCCATGTTCCTCGGCAAATGCCGCAAAAATGAAGTCGGTTTGCGGCACCGGCAGAAAATCAAGGTGTGTCTGCGATCCATTACTGCTTCCCCAAATTCCCCCAGATCCCACAGCAATCTTCGACTGGTTGACCTGATATCCAGAACCCTGTGCATCGGCCTCGGGAGACATAAAACTCGTCAATCTCTCCCGTTGATACGGCTTCAACACATGCAGTGCCACCGGCATGAGCAGCGCACCCACCAGAAGTACCGCCCCTGCCTGCCGCCAACTCAATCCCCCCAGGAATAACCCCATGACCGCAATAGGAAAGTACGTCAACGCCGTACCCAGATCCGGCTGAGCTAGAACCATCAGCATGGGGACGCCCACCATCGCCCCGGCTTTCATGAAGTCCGTCCAGCTCAACTCCCGGTTCTGCATTTCTGCAAAATATTTGGCCACCGCTAGAATCAAAATCAGCTTTACCCATTCCGAGGGCTGAAAGTGATTTCCTCCCGGCAGCTTTACCCATCGCCTCGCGCCCAGATACTTCTGCCCGAAAACCATCACCGAGAGCAGTGACGCAATGGATGCGATATACATCCAATGCACTCCATCCAGCAATTTCTGATAGCTGATCAGGCTCATCAGGAACATTCCCCCCAGACCCCCTGCAATCCAGTAGAGCTGCCTGATGTGCGACCCCGCAAACTTTGTGTGCTCAGTCGCGCTGTGGATCTCCATCACCCCCAGCCCGCAGATGAGCAGCACAAACAGCAGCAGCAGCCAATCAAAATCACGGAATGAAATATATCGAGACATTGATTCGTTAAGCGACTACTCCGCTTCCGGCGCAGCGGTCGCCATCGCTGCCGGCTTCCCAACATCCATAACGAACTTCCCCGCCTTCAACTCTTCATCGGGCGTCCCCCACATCGCGCCCACTTCCACTTTCTTGCTTCGCTCGGCCACTTTGCCCGGCGTCCGCTGCTTCTCTTCCACATAGGCGCGAATCACCTGCGCCGCCGCCCGTGCCGCCAGATATCCGTGTTCACCCTCTTCCAGCAGCACGCAAACTACGATCTCCGGATTCCTTCTCGGCTCCACGCCCGCAAACCATCCGTTATCTTTGAACGCTGCCTTGCCCGCTGCCCCCATCTTCGCCTTCAGCGCATTGCTGATGGTCTGGGCGCTGCCCGTCTTTCCCGCGAAGTCAATCCCCTGCAAATGCGATAACGCCGCTGTTCCTCCTGGATTCACCACATCGGCCATGGCATCCGTAATAATTTCCCAATTCTTGGGATCAATCGGCACATTCACCCGCTCCGGCACAGTCGACGCTGGAATCACATTCGCCGGCAAATCATCGGGGAACGCTACGTGTGGCCGCACCAGTTCTCCGCCGCTGGCAATGGCCCCAATCGCCCGCGCCAGCTGAATCGGCGTCGCCGCCACGGCCCCCTGCCCAATGCCAACAGAAATCGTCTCGCCCGCAAACCATTTTTGCCGGTAATTCCGGAGCTTCCATTCTTCTGACGGCATGACGCCACTCACTTCCTGTGGCAAATCAATTCCCGTCTTCTGCCCGATTCCAAACATGGTCGCGTACTTGGCAATCTTCTCGATCCCCAGCTTCTCCGCCAGGGTGTAAAAGAACACATCGCACGATTGATAAATCGCCTTCGTAATGTCTACCAATCCATGGGTACGATGCTCCGCCACCACCCAGCACTTGAAGTAACGGCCGTAAAAGACCGCGCCCCCATTGCAAATAACGTGCATGTCCTCGGCAATACCTTCCTGCATGCCAGCCGTCGCCATAATAATCTTGAATACCGATCCCGGCGCCAATTGCGCTTGAATGGCTTTATTGAGCAGCGGGTGATTGTCATCATTCACCAGCTTGTTCCACTCCTCCCGCGACACCCGCACCGCAAATTCATTCGGATCAAACGTGGGCCGGCTCGCCATCGCCAGAATTTCGCCGTTGCGCGGGTCCATCGCGACAATCGCCCCGTTTCGTCCTTCCAGCGCCTGCTCCGCCGCAATCTGCAAATCAATGTCCACGGTCAGCCGTAATGGCTTTCCCGCCACCGCCGGAATCTCCGCCAGTTGCCCCACTTCCTTGCCGTGGCTATTCACCAGCACTTGCCGCGATCCATTCTTCCCCATCAGCACCGAGTTGTATTCCAGCTCTACTCCCGATTTTCCCACCACATCGCCCGGGTTATAAAACTCCCATTGCGGCTGGTTGAGCATGTCTTCGCTCACCTCGCCGACGTACCCAATCAGGTGCGCCATAAACCCGCCCTTCGGATAAAGCCTCCGGTGCGCCATGATCGTGTCGAGCTCGGGCAACTCATTGCGATGCGCTTCCACAAACGCCAACTCATCCGGTGTGATGTCGTCTTTCAAATAAATCGGCTGATACTGCGGCATCGACGCCATTCGGTGAATACGCTCCTTCACCTCTTTCACATCCATATGCAGACCTTGCGCAATTAGATCGGCGTCTGCAATCAAATCGCGAGAGGAATCACGCAGCAGCAGCGCCGTGTAGGAAGGATAGTTGTCAACAATCGTGCGGCCGTTGCGATCAAGAATTCTTCCCCGTGGCGCAAGAATCGGCACATCGCGTGTACGATTTTTCTCCGCCAGCGATGCATACGAATCGCTCTGCGACACTTGCAGCCGCCACAACCCGTACGCCAGAATCAAAAAAATTCCCAGGACAATGTATTGCACCGCGGTGAGGCGGGTCGTCGAGACTTTTTCGTCGCGCCCGTACATGAATTACCTGGCCAACATTTTCGAAGGATTGCCTTTATTGTAACGCGGGAAAGACGAGCTCGACGCGCGCGGAAGTGACGGAAGTCACTACAACATTCTTGGCGGTGAACAATCGCGGGACGCAACGGCGCAATGCCCGTTCAAGTTCGCTGCTTGAAGCGATCCATCAGATGAAACAGCAGCACCGCTACAAACGCATTCACCACCGCAGATCCAATCTCATGCGCCAGGTTCCAATGCAAATTAAGTCTCACCATCCCGCGTGCGACGGAGAAATACACAACCTCGTGCAGCGCAAAAAAGAAGATCGTCACCAGAAAGCGCGAGCCCGCGTTTTCCACATCGAGCTTCACGCCCAGTGACGAGGCTCCATACCCGACCACAGTGTTCGCAATCCCATACAAGCCCAGCGGCTGTTGCGTGAGTGAATCCTGCAATAGCCCAATCGCCGCGCCCGTCAGCAAACCCGTAACTGGATTACGCCGCGCCACGGCAAAGAAAATCACCATTAGTAGCGGCAGGTCGAGCAACGAGAACCAGGGCATCCGCAACGGCAGGAATGCCTGCAAGAACAGCGCCAGCAACGGCGCGAGAACCGTTACCGGAATGCTGAACCGGTAAACTTCAATCTGCTCTTTCGATGTATATGTGATGGGCACGCTATTGCGGTGGCTCTCCCGCGGGTGCCGTGTCAGTTTGGGCGGGCGTTGACGAGGGCGTTGCCGGAGCCGCCGTCGGTGTGCTGCTCGCAGGCTTGTTGACGGGAGCAGCCTTCATCGGGCGGGCGCTTACGCCTTCCGTTTGCAACACTCCTTCAGGTTTAGCCACATTCGTTTTGCTAACGTTTCCGGCGCCGTTGCTCTTCAGCGTTCCGGCACCCGTCCCACTCGCGGCACCCGGCACCGTCACAACCGGCTTGTCCGGCACAAACGGTAAGCGCTTCTCCAGAATATCCACTGCGCGCACCGGCGTATTTTCGGCTGTTTCCGGAGTCCGGTTCTCTTCTTTCGTAATCACCAGCACTTCTTCCAACTTGCTCAAGTCGGCCGCCGGCTTGATAGTCACGTCCAGAAAAAATTCCTTCCCCTGTGCCACTTTGCTGACCGTACCCACCAGCAAGCCCTTGGGGAAAATCTGGTCACCGCCGCTGGTGAGCACCTTTTCCCCTGTCTGCACTGGCTCGTCGTTCATAATTTTGTCGAGAACAACTTGCCCCGAAGGCGTACCGCGCAGCACTCCTTGCAAGCGTGAAGTCTCGAGAAGTGCGCCCACTCCGCTGCTCTGGTCATTAATCATCAATACCTGCGACGTCGAAGGATACACTCGCAATACTTTCCCCACCACGCCTTCGGCCGTCATCACCGCCATATCCTTGGCGATTCCGTCATCCGATCCCTTGTCAATATAAAACGCCCGTGATTGCTGGCTTCCGCTCAGCCCTATCACCTGCGCCGCCATCGTCTGCGCCACAAATTGTTCTTTGAAGCCCAGCAATGATTGCAGTCGCCGCGCCTGCTGCGCATCTTCTTCCAGTCGCGCCTGATGCAATCGCAACTGCTCCAATTGATCTTTCAGATCACGGTTCTCCTGCCGCACGCCCCGCAGGTAGATATACCCGTGCCACAAATTGGAAGTACCGCTCTCGAACCACACAATCGCTTTTTCCAGCGGCGTGACCGCGCCCACCGCCCAAATCCTAATCAATCTTGTGGACTCGTCATCATTCGTCCGCTTCACCTGGATCGCCAGCCCCAGCACCTGGGCAAATAAAATCGCCACCAGAATGGTGACGTTGCGATAGCGATTGATTAGATTTTCCATACTGAACAGTTTCTGGTTTCGTGTTTCAAGTTTCGAGTTTCCCTTCCGGGCTTAACGCTCGCTCGCGGGAAACTCGAAACCCGAAACTTGAAACTGTATTTACTCGATCGAGATCTTCCTTAGCAGTTTGAAGTCGCTCAACATCTTGCCCGTGCCCAGCACCACGCTGCACAACGGGTCATCGGCAATCGAAACCGGCAATCCGGTTTCTTCGCGAATGCGCTTGTCCAGATTCTTCAGCAACGCTCCGCCACCGGTCAGAACGATGCCGCGATCGCTGATGTCTGCTGATAACTCCGGCGGAGTCCGCTCCAGTGCCACCCTCACCGCGTTCATAATCGTCGAAACGCATTCGCTCAAAGATTCGCGAATTTCGCTGTCATCTACGGTGATTGTCTTGGGCACGCCTTCGATCAGGTTACGGCCTTTGATTTCCATGGTCAGCGGCTTGTCCAGAGGATACGCCGATCCAATTTCAATCTTGATCTGCTCTGCCGTACGCTCGCCAATGAGCAGATTATATTTCCTCTTCAGGTAATTCATGATGGCTTCATCCATCTGGTTGCCGGCCATCCTCACCGACCGCGAATAGACAATACCGCTCAGCGAAATCACCGCGATGTCGGTTGTGCCGCCGCCAATGTCCACAACCATGTTGCCGCTCGGCTCCGTGATTGGAAGTCCTGCGCCAATCGCCGCCACCATCGCCTGCTCCACCAGATAAACTTCGCTGGCCTTCGCCCGGTATGCCGAGTCCATGACCGCGCGCTTTTCCACCTGTGTAATTTCCGAGGGCACGCCAATCACGATCCGCGGATGCACCAGCATCTTCCGGTTGTGCGCCTTCTGGATAAAGTAGTTCAGCATCTTTTCCGTCACTTTGAAGTCCGCGATCACGCCATCCTTCATCGGCTTGATGGCGACAATGTTGCCCGGCGTGCGCCCCAGCATCTCCTTGGCTTCTTTGCCTACTGCCTCGACCTCGCTGGTGATCTTGTTGATGGCGACAATCGATGGCTCGTTTACTACAATCCCTTTGCCGCGGGCGTATACCAGAGTATTGGCCGTGCCCAAATCAATCGCCAGGTCGCTCGAGAACACGCTGAACAGCGACCGCAGGTTGTGCATCTTGGAAGAATTGCCGTGAAACCCATTCGATGACATCAGAATTTTTCCTTCTCGTTTTCCTTGGACTGCGATTCCGTTCCCAAATCTCTATTGAATCACCACTTTGCGCTGCACTGTGTTTACGCCGCCCTTAGAATCCTGCGCCGTAATCGTTACTACGTTTTCCCCCGGCGGCATCGGCGGCGTGAAGTAATGAAAAGTCCCATCACTCCCAACCATCGGCACTTCCCGCCCGTTGACCATGACTCGCGCGTTCTGTTCCGTCTTCCCCGTAAGTTCCAGCACTCTTCCATGCTGAATCAGCGGGTCCAGGTCCAGTCCGATACTTGGATTGTCATTGGCTGCCTTAAGAATAATGGTAAACCGGTTCTTCTCGCTTTCCACCGATTCCCGCCCTTTTGAATCATACGACTGCACCATCCAGTAGTATGCGCCATCGTTCAGCCCGGATACGCTCACGTCCGCCGTCGCCACTTTCCGGTCCACAATCGTGGACGAAAAATAAGGATTGCGCGAGATTTGCAGTCGATATCCCGTGGCGTTCGCCATCGGCGTCCAGGAGAAGCCAATCGATTTCGAATCCGGCGTGACAAAAATCGGCATCATATTCGCGGGCGAAATCGGCGAGGGCGGCCCAATTTCCTTCTCCCGTTCCATTTTGGGCGACGCCTCCTGAAAGCTCACCCGCTCCCAATCCGCCAGCCGCACCGTTTCCCCGTTTCGCGTGACCTCGCCCGAACCTTTTTTCACCAGAATCTCATGCTGGTCGCTCTTCGGATCGTTGCTCACCCGCGCCGCGCTCTCCGGCGCAAACGACGCCGTCGCTCCCCCGACCGTCACCTGCGAGGTCGAACCCTGGCCGAATGTTGCCGTCGTCAAATCCACCGTTCCGGTGCTCACCGCCACGGACACGTTGGTCTGCTGCTGCTCGTTCGCCGAGCTCTCCTCAATCACAATCAGCGAGTCCTGCTTCACCGTGTAGTTCGTGCCATCGCTGAACACAATCTTTGCCATCCCCTCTGAACCCGTTTGCACCACATCGCCTTTTTCCAGAGGTACGTTGTAGTCGGCATTGACCCAGCTGTTGCTCGCTGACTTCTTAATGCGCACTGTCCCGTCCAGCGCCGTGATGTGCGCCTGCTGCGCGTTGCCCGTACCCGCTTTGGCGGGCGCGCCAGCGGCACCTGCAATTTTTTCGAGGAACCCCGTAGTAAAGTGATCGGCCGCCTTCAATCCATTTTCGGTAAATTGCGGAAACGCAAAATGCAAGCCAATAAAGAAGAGTGCCATCCCCGCCAGGACAATCATCACCACGCTTCGGTAGGTGACTGTTCTCCACGCAATCTGGATTTCCGGCTTGTGATTCGAAGACACTAATCCGCCTTACTTACTCGCAATAACCAAATGGAATATGGGGTACACGGAACATTATCACAAGCCTAAATGCCCCTAAGCTCGTTATCAACTTGGGTCACATGTCGAATGATTACGGAGGTAATTTCACGGGTGACGGTCACCCGGGCAGGTCGCTCGAGGCAGAGCGACATCAACTCTAGCCATGTCATCCTGAGGCAGAGCCCTCGCTTCACGAAGACGCCAAACGAGGGACCTATGGATTTTTGGGAAATGCTAGGCGAACCGGCACTGGCACAAGAACTGCGTGGCGCAGCTCTCAGGCGCTCTTTTTCTCGACGCCGTCCTTGGTCGCTTCGATCGTGACTTCCACTCCCGCGCCTGGCTTGAGCTTCACCTTCTCGCCATCGTCATTCTTCAGTTCATTATCAATGCGAAGCTCTTTATAGAGGTGGTCCGCTCCCTCGACGACAATCTGCGCTTTCTCGGGCAAATTTGGGATCGGGGGTTTGACGATCTTCTCCACGACTCCCGGCAACGTCACAGTATGTTTCCCGTCCTGCTCGTCTGACTGTGTGCTCATTAGAAAAGACCTCGAAGGGATTACTATTCTTTAATTATTGCACGCACCCTCGCATTTGCGGCGCGGAACCACAAATTGAAGGTGCAAGAACGATAGTCATGCGAGGGATGATATATGCGCCAATCAGGATTTACTTGGACGCGAGACCCATCGCCCGGATAGAGCTAGCCCGTCCATTCGCCCCGCCTTCGTTCCCATCTGCGCCATTTTGGCAGCATCTCGCTGAAAATACTGACAGATGCGCCTATTTCCATTGCCATCGGCTTCGCCCATCTGATAGCCTTTAACCATCCGAATTTGTGCGCGATTCGCCATTTAGAAATCCCCCGCCGGACTCTTGTCGCGGCAAATCTTAAGGAGAATTTTCTTGTCCCAGAACCGTTATCTTTTTACCTCTGAGTCTGTCACCGAAGGCCATCCCGATAAGATTGCCGACCAGATTTCTGATGCCATTCTCGACGCCTGCCTGGCCGAAGACCCCACCAGCCGCGTCGCCTGCGAAACTCTGACCGCGACCGGCCTCGTCGTCGTCGCTGGTGAAATCACCACGAAAGCCTACGTGGATATCCAATCGCTCGTCCGCGGCGTCGTTTCTTCCATCGGATACAACAATGCCCTCTACGGCTTCGACTCCAACACCTGCGCCGTCATCTCCAGCATCAACAAACAATCCGGCGACATCGCCATGGGCGTGGACACCGGCGGCGCCGGCGACCAGGGAATGATGTTTGGGTATGCGTGCAATGAAAATGAAGATTTGATGCCGACGCCGATTTCGCTGGCGCACAAGCTGACGATGCGGCTGACGGAAGTGAGGAAGAACGGGAAGCTTTCCTACTTGCGGCCGGATGGCAAGTCGCAAGTGACCGTCGAATATGATGCGAACCACAAGCCGAAGCGCATTGATGCGGTTGTGATTTCGACGCAGCACGCGGAAACGATTGGAAATGATGAGCTGCGCTCGGACATTTTGAAGCACGTGATTCAGGCGGTGTTGCCAGCGAATTTGCTGGATGAAGACACGAAATATCACATCAACCCGACGGGACGGTTCGTGATTGGCGGACCGATGGGCGACACCGGATTAACCGGACGCAAGATCATCGTGGATACTTACGGCGGTATGGGACGTCACGGCGGCGGAGCGTTTAGCGGCAAAGATCCGACGAAAGTTGACCGCTCGGCAGCATACATGGCACGTTATATCGCCAAGAACGTGGTTGCGGCCGGACTCGCGGATCGTTGCGAAGTGCAGCTGGCGTACGCAATCGGCGTGGCAGAACCAGTGAGTGTGCTCGTGGATACCTTCGGCACGGAGAAGGTGGACAAAGAAATTATTCCTGATCTTATCCGCAAGAACTTCAAGTTGACCCCGAAGGGGATTATCGAATCGTTGAACCTGCGCCGTCCGATCTACTGTAAGACTGCGGCATACGGACACTTCGGGCGCAGCGACAAAGACTTCACATGGGAAGCGACGGACAAAGCTGCAAAGCTGGCTGAAGAAGCGGGATTGAAGCAGCCGGTCGGGGCAAGGAAGTAGTAGCTCCCCACCCTTTTCGCAAAGAACGCGAAAATGGTGGGGCATCCAATTGTGGGGGAGCCGAGGATGCTAAAAGGGAGATTCCTATGCTCATTCTCGTTTCCACTACGAAGGGCTCGGCACGACAAGATGGTCAGGGCGGTTTTATAAGCAGTGAGTTTGAACTCAAATTAGCGTTCATAGCGCGCCACCACAGGAGAAGTTAAGGAATGGCTACCACACCAGTAAATTGCGATGTGAAGAGTATCGAACTGGCCGATGGAGGAAAGAAGCGCATTGACTGGGCGAACCAGTCGATGAAAGTGCTGCAAATTATCCGCAAGGAATTCATCAAGAACCAGCCGCTGAAGGGCATCCGCATTTCCGCTTGCCTGCACGTGACGGCTGAGACGGCGAACCTGGCGATCTGCCTGCGTGACGGAGGAGCGGATGTGGTTCTGTGCGCTTCGAATCCTCTTTCGACGCAGGATGACGTTGCGGCCAGCCTGGTGCGTGACCACAACATTCCGGTGTTCGCCATCAAGGGCGAAGACAACGACAGCTACTACAGCCACATTCTGGCGGCGATCGATCACAAGCCGCAGATCACCATGGACGACGGAGCCGATCTGGTCACGATTTTGCATACCAAGCGGACCGATGCGCTGCCAGGCGTGATTGGCGGGACGGAAGAGACGACGACAGGCGTCATTCGTCTCCGCGCGATGGCGAAAGAGGGAGTATTGAAGTTCCCAATCATCGCGGTGAACGACGCCGACACGAAGCACTTGTTTGACAATCGCTATGGAACGGGGCAGTCCACGATTGACGGCATCATTCGCGCGACCAACTTCCTGCTCGCGGGATCGAAGTTCGTGGTTGCCGGCTACGGCTGGTGCGGACGCGGACTGGCGAGCCGGGCCCGCGGCGCTGGCGCTGAAGTGATCGTTACGGAAATCGATCCGACGAAGGCGCTGGAAGCAGTGATGGACGGATTCCGGGTGATGGCGATGGAAGAAGCCGCAAAGCTCGGTGACGTTTTCTGCACAGTCACCGGAAACAAGAACGTTCTGGCGAAGCAACATTTCGACGTGATGAAAGACGGCGCGATTATTTCGAACTCCGGGCACTTCAATGTGGAGATCGATATTCCCGCGCTCGAAAAAATGTCGTCTTCGAAGCGACAGACACGCGCGTTTGTGGATGAGTATTCACTGAAAGACGGCCGCAAAATCAACTTGTTGGGTGAAGGACGCTTGATCAATCTGGCAGCGGCGGAGGGACATCCGGCGTCGGTGATGGATATGAGCTTTGCCGACCAGGCGCTCTCGGTTGAATACATGGTCAAGAATTACAAGACGCTGGAGAAGAACGTCTTCACCGTGCCGGTGGAACTCGATAGGCGAGTGGCGAAGCTGAAACTCGAATCGATGGGCATCAAGATCGACAAGCTCACTCCGGAGCAGGAAGAGTATCTGGCGGGCTGGAGCGAGGGAACGTAAAACGGCCGTTAGCATTTAGCAGTTAGAAGGGGCGGCGAGAGCCGCCTCTTTTTATTGGTGCATCCTCTGGTGCTGAAATGCATAGATCCCTCGCTTGTTGCCGGTCGCTGCGCAACCGGCAAGCTGCACTCAGGATGACATCTCTAGGGTGGACGCGTCCGGGATGGATACTGCCGTTCTTATGAGGCCGCTGAGTCAGGTTGATATTGATGCCGTTCGTGCCAGCCCTCGCTGAGGTCTTTCCACGCCGGATTCATAGAGACAATCAGGGCAATTTTCTTAATTCGTAGCAGCCGTTTGATTTGTTTTTCCCGAGCGATCGCCGTGTGAATGCTGGAAAAGCGCTCGAAATAGACCAGGCGGTCGACCTTGTATCGTGTGGTGAATTCGCCTTTCCTCCCTTGTTTGTGTTCCCAAATGCGGCGTTCGAGATGGCTTGTCACGCCTGTGTAAAGGGTCTTCGAGCGATTCGTCATGATGTAAACGAAGTAACTGCGTGGCCGGAAATGCATAGATCCCTCGCTTGTTGCCGGTCGCTGCGCAACCGGCAATCTGCACTCAGGATGACATCTCCAGGGTTATAGGTCTGTGATGGATGAACATGACGAGTGGAGTCTGTGTGTTTGCTTTAGCCGGCCAGAGGCTTAACGCGCGAGCGCGCCGGGATGGATGCCTTCGCCGAGCACGAAGGTCGCGCCGATTGCGCCTACGGCGGCGGAACTGCGCGGCCAGCCCATGCGCTCGCGAATGCGATAGACGCTGTCAATCCCAGTACAGTGGGCGCCCAACAGGTAGGAAGTGCCGAAGCCTTTAAGCTTGTCGGCGGTCCAGTCCACCTGCGCATCGGTGGCGGGAAAAAGATGGAAACCGCCGAGAATGGCATAGACCGGCTCATTGGGAAATTCGCCCTCGGCCATGGTCAGCGTGTTGATAACGCCAGCGTGTCCGCAACCGGAGATGAGAACCAGCCCCTGTGGCGTATTGATGACCAGCGACTGGTCTTCGGGAATATTGTCTTCGACTAGGCCCGCGGGAGTTTGCACTTTGCCCGAGTCGCTCCAGTTGTGTTCAGGATAGACGCGAGGCACAGGACCAGTGAGCCATGCACCGGGAAAAATCTCTTCGGCGTGATCGTACACAATAAATTTGCCCCCCGTGGCTTCGTATTCTTTCTTGATGGCGATCATCACGTTGTCTTCGCCGCCTGTGGCGCTGGGACGGCTGTAGAAAATTCCGGTGGCGACGTGCGCGCGCGACAGCGCGGCGGGATTTTGTTTCATCAACTCGCGGCGCAAAGTCATCAGGCCGCCAACGTGGTCGTCATGATTGTGCGTGAGAATGACTTCCTGCACGCTGGAGAGATCAATGCCCAACTCTTTTGCGTTTTGCAGAACGGTGTCGGGACGGTAGCCAGTATCCACGAGGACGCGATGGCCGTCGGCTTCGACGAGGGCGGAGAATCCCCACTCCCCGATGCCCTTGTCGGCGAGCATAGTCGAAAGAATCGTCACTTTGAGCGTGTGCACCTGCGCGTGAGCAGGATTGGCCGGCGGATTCTGCGATTGGGCAAATGCAGCGAGGAGTGTGCTAGCGAGAAGCCGGCGATGAAAGCGCATAGCGGAAGTTTATGCGGATTTGGGGAAGGCGTCGAGCGGGTATGAATTTTCGCTGACGCGTTGCTGCCCACCCTTTCGCAAAGTGCGCGAAATGGTGGGGCAGCCTGGTACCCCGTAAGTTCCCCCGACGAGTTAGGAGCAGCTTACAAATACCGGTCGCGCAGAATATTCAGGTGGTGGGTGACATGCCCGGGGATGATGAAGGCGAGGGCGCGGACAGTAAAGCGATTGCCACTGACGATGCCGGCGCGAGACCACGACTCTGGCGGCATGTTGGCGAAGAGCGAAAGCGTTGCCAGCCGCACGCGCTCAAATTCTTCGACATGGGCGCTCCATGAAATTTTGTCGGCTTGGGCACCAGCGGCGGCGGTTTCCTGGTCGTAACTGACAAGCGGGGCGTCGAATCCACGCGCGAACCATAGGGCACGGTAGGTGAAGGCGCGTTCGGTGTCGGTGACGTGATTGAGCAATTCGCGGATGCTCCATTTACCCGGAGCGTAGCGGTGCAGCGATTTCTCTTCGGAAATGTTTGCGAGAAACGGTTTTGCTTCCTCGAGCTGTCGCGAGAGGATGGCAGGAGCATCATCGCCCGGGACGAGATTAATATATTTGGTGTAGTATTCGACGAATTCGTTGGATTGTGGACGTCCGGTCATGGGATTACTGTAGCGGATTTGTTTGCGTTGTGCGGGTTAGGGCGCGCTGATAATCCAAACAATTGATTCAGACGATTGAGGGCGCTCGTCTTCAAGGCGTTGCCTCCCACCCTTTCGCAAAGTGCGCGAAATGGTGGGGCAACCTCGGGGGGTACGCCGCCTTTCCCATTTTGGGAATCGGGGATACTCAGAAGGGCAGAATTGTGTCGAATTAGTTGACGGAGGGATGGGGAAAGCAGAGAGTTAAGCTACGTGAGTAAGGTGCGCGGTCCGATGACGGGCCGCGCATTTGTTTTGGGGGGGAAAACAGCAGATTCCTACGCACATTCTCGCCGCTTTGCGGCTGCGAATGGCTCGGAATGACAAGGTGGTTAGGGCGCTTGGCAGCCGCGGGATCCGGGTATGGTGAGAGTGACCAGGTGGTTAAGAGCGGTTGAGCTGCGCGAGATCCCCTTCGACTTCGCTCAGGGCGGGCTCTCGCCTCGCTGGAGAAAGCGCGAGGCTTCAGGATGACAAGGCGGAGGGTGAATAGCAGGTCCCTCGACTGGGTGATTTCCGCGAAACGGAAATCACGCAGCGCTCGGGATGACAGGGGGGGTTGGGGAATTAAGAAATGTCGAGCTGCGCTCGACTGGGCAGATGAGGACATCTGCCCCTACATGAGACGATGAGGGTAAGCGGATGAAAAAGAACGACAACAAATCGAGTGGAGAGAAGATCAAGCATGCGAAGTTGCGAGGGGAGTGGGCGGAGTTGAAGTTCATGACGAAGGCGACGGAGCAGGGCTTGCGCGTGAGCAAGCCGTGGGGCGAGGTTTCGCGGTACGACTTTTTGGTGGAGTACAACGGAGTGGTGTCGCGGGTGCAGGTGAAGTCCACGATGTTCAAAGACCGGGGAGGGTATTCGTGCTCGGTGCGCGGAAGCAGTGGGCCGTACGTGGGAGATGCGTTTGACTTTCTAGCGGCATATCTGATTCCGGAGGATGTGTGGTACATCATTCCGGCGGAAAAGATCAAAGGGCAAGGAAGCATTGCGCTGTATCCGAGGCTGGAGCGGGCGAAATATCGAGGCTACCGCGAAGCGTGGAATTTACTCAAGGGCGATAGTCTGGTGGGCGACATTCAAGCTTGCGCGGATGAAGGATGGGAGTGGCGACACTCCGACATCGTCGCGGGCGGGTGACGCCGACGCGTTCGCAGCTGTTTCGGACGCGAAACGCAAAAAAACAGGGGAGTGCGGTTGCCCGCACTCCCCTTTTATTTGCAGTCGCTTAGAGCGAGCTACTGTTTCGGCGCAGCCTTCGGAGCGGCTTTGCGCTTCTTGGCGGCATTGGCCTTCATTTCCGATTCGCGGCCGCCGATGAGACTGAGTGAATCGGCTGCGTTGAAGGGGAACTGCTTGACCGAGGTTTGGCCGGTGGTGCTGAGCGTGATGTCCACACGGCGGTTGCTGGCCCAAACAATGACTTTCTCGTTCTTCATGATGCGGGCCCGCTCTTCAGGAGAGAGGTCAGGGTTGTTGTCAACCATGTCCTTCACCTGTTCCGGAGTGAGGTTGTCTTCCTTACCAAGCGCCTGAGTCTGGATGGCGCCCTCAGGAATGCCGTGCTCGACAAGGAAACTCTTCACGCGAGTGACGCGGCGTTCAGAGAGGGCCTTGTTGAACTCCACAGTACCGCGCTGATCGGCGTGGCCTTGCAGAGTAAGGTGAGCGTCCGGCTTGAATCCGAGGTAGGTCTTGAAGTCCTCGGCCAGTTTGGTGAGTGTGGCTTCCTGGCTGGCGACGAGGCCACCGGTCGGGTTCTGCGGCGTCGGCTTCGCGGTGGCGAAGTAGATACTGTGCAGAGACAGACGGTGTTCGAGCTCAGCTGGAGGTTGCGGCGGTGCTTCAACGTTGAGCTGGGTCGAAGCCTGAGCGGTCAGGCCGCGGGAGTCGGTACAAGTCGCGCCCACGGTGATGGCTCCGGGCGAAGCGCCGGCGGTATTTTCGGTAGCGCTGCTGCCGCTGCCGGAAATGGTGCCGCTGCTGGCGGTCCAGCTGCTAACGTTAACCGGCACGCCATCCGGGCTGGTGCAGGTGCAAGTGACGGTCGAGCTTCCGCCAACGGTGAGAGTGGTCGGATTCGCCGAGCAAGACATGGTCGGAGGATTCTTCGGCGGCTCTTTCACGGTGTAGGTCGCCGAGCAAGTGGTCGGCGGGGCTTTCTTCAGCTTGGGATCGGTGATGGTCGAGGTGACGGTGTAAGTTCCCCCGGCCACGCCGTTGGTGTCAATGCTGGCAGTGTTATTGTTACCGGTGACCTTGCCGCCGGTACCAGTCCAGGCATAGCTCAGAGTGTGCTTGGGATTAAAGTTCGACGCGGTTGCGGTCGCGGTAACCGGCTCGCCGACCATGACTTCAGCCGGTTGCACAGAGCAGGCGGCAGATGGCGTGGTGGCTGGCGGGTAGCCGAAGTTCCAGAGAATACCGGTGCGCAGGCGAAGGCCTTCGAGTTCGGGACGGCGGAGATCAGGGAACGAAGAGGAAACTTCGCTCGAGTAATTGTGGCGTCCCCAAACATAGTCGCCTTCGATGACGCGCAAGGTGATGAGGCGGCTCAGGGGCATGTCAATGCCGCCACCGAGGATGGCGCCGATACCGTTATCCGAAGGGATACCGGGAGCGCTGAGCTGGTTCCAGCTAATTAAGGTATGCACGAAGAAGTTGGCGTTGTCGCTGCGGAACATGAGGCGTGGACCAACGGACAAAGTTTGCTCGTTGGTGCCTTTGCCGTTAGTCGTCCAGTTCTTGCCGTAATCGCCTTCTAGGGCAAGATACTTGCTGAAGTTGCGGGCGACGGCAGCACCGATACCCCAAGGGGCGTCGGGAAGATTCTGTCCAACGGGAGCGTTATAAGTTCCGAAAGGAGACGGCACCGTGCCGCCGGGGTGAGCCCATTGATAGCCGGTGAAGATATCGTACTTGGGGACTGGTTGATCCTGGGCGAATGCAGCAAGCGATAAGAAGCTCATCATCAATACTGCGCAAAATGTGACCCACAATAAAATATGGGTGCGGGTTTTCGTACAATCCATGTCAAAATCCTCCAAAAAGAAAATTCCGTGAAATAAGTCACAACTCGTCTATTGCCCGTAGGAAAAGGCCACCTTACTGAAACTCGCGATTGAGTTTCTCTGGCCCAAAATCGTTGAGAACCAAATAACCACAAAAACGAATGATTGACTTGTACTAACACTTTATCACCAAATGGTTGTTGTCCCACAGTGGGAAAGTGAAAAAAATTGGAGGAAGGCCCTTTAGTCTCATATTGATACGTGAGGACACAAGCAACCCACGGCCGCTTCGGGATGTAACAACCCGCGCAAGGGATGGAGGCGAAACGTTCGCATACTACAATGAGGCAAGCTGCAGCCGCGCCCTTCCAATTGAAATTCGGAGATTGCAGACGCATGTCGAGAGCCCTACGAGGGCAATTGCTTGCATGGCTTAGGCTTTGTCTGAATAATGAAGCTGCATGGGAGCAATATGAGTCACGAAAAAGTACTCATCGTGGAAGATGAGGAGCACGCACGCACAGGTCTCGCCGAGCTGGTTACATCCTGTGGATACCGGGTCGAGACGGCTGTGGATGGGATCGAGGCGATCGAGAAAGTTGGCGCCTGGGCCCCTTCAATTGTAGTGACCGACCTGAAAATGCCGCGCATGGGAGGCATGGAACTGCTGGGACGGCTGGCGTCCGAAAAACAACCAGTCGCCGTTGTGATGGTCACAGCGCAAGGGACCATCGACAGCGCGGTGCAGGCGATGCGCAACGGAGCCTACGACTATGTAGAAAAGCCGATCGATATGATCCGGCTGCGGACGATTCTGCAAAATGCGTCCGCGTTATTGGCAAGCCGGGCGGAAAATGAAGTTTCCCGGCGCAGGTTGAGGGACGGCGGGTTTCTGGGGTCGCTCATCGGGCCATCCAAGAAAATGCAGGAGATTTTCCGGTTAATCGAGATGGTGGCGCCGAGCACGGCTTCGGTGCTCATCACCGGGGCGAGCGGCACAGGCAAAGAACTTGTGGCGCGGACTGTGCATGAGTTGAGTCCGCGGAAAAATAAGGCTTTTGTGGCGATCAATTGTGCGGCGATCCCGGAAACATTGATTGAGAGCGAAATCTTTGGGCACGAGAAAGGCGCGTTCACGGGCGCACTGGAACGACGGACGGGATGCTTCGAACTGGCCGAAGGTGGAACATTGTTGCTGGATGAAATTGGCGAGATGCCTGTGGCCACACAAGCGAAGCTTTTGCGCGTGCTGGAGGACCGCAAACTGCGGCGACTGGGTAGCAAAGTCGAAACCACCATAGACGTCCGAGTCTTGGCGGCGACGAACAAGAATCCAGAAGAGGCCGTCGCAAGAGGTGAGTTGCGCAACGATCTTTACTATCGGCTCAACGTATTCAATATCCACATGCCTCCGTTGCGCGAGCACAAGGAAGACATTCCGGACTTAATGCAGGCATTGCTCGTGGATATGTGCGCCAAACACGGGCGCAAGATTGCGGCGGTAAGCGAGGCGGTGCTCAACGCCTTCAAAAGCTACTCATGGCCGGGCAACGTGCGGGAATTGCGAAACACATTGGAGCGAGCTGTCATTGTTTGCGATACGGCAATGATTGAGACCAAGCACCTGCCTCCGAATTTTGGCCAGGCGCGGCCGGTCGTGGACGGCGGCGACGGAGTACACGTGCGGGTGGGCACGACAGTCGGCGAGGCGGAGAAAATGCTGATTCTAAAGACACTCGAGACGACCGGCAACAACAAAACACGCGCCGCGGAGATGCTTGGCATCAGCCTGAAGACGCTGCATAACAAAATGAAGGAATACGGCAGCGCGACGCAGGAAACCGTCGACGAAACGACCGACGGGAGCGCAGCGATTCGCTAGGACATGCTTCGCAGGACAAAAATCGTGCTCGGCATCACGCTGATGGTGGCCGCTGTCGTCACTGCATTCTCGTATCTCTATATTTCACAAATCCTTATTCAACAAGTTACAACCACCCATGACGTCGCCGACGATCTAACCAAACAGCTTGCCTTTCTTGCCGCGGATGCTGTCCCGGATTTAACGAGCACTCGTGTCAACACCAGCAAACCCGATGCGGTGAAAAAGGCCATTGCTTACTACCTGAGCACGGACAAAGATCTGAACGTCTTTTTGCAATCCGCTGTGGGCAACTGGTCGACGATATACGACGCATCGCTTGTGGACTCGGACGGAAAAGTCATTTTGCACACTAACGTGGAAAAAGTGGGCAAACAGATATCCGACCGCCCGGACTTTCAACAGATTCAGAATGCGGGATTCCGCAAGAAACTCAGGCTTATCTACAACCCGCCTGATATTTACGACGTTCGCTTGCCAATGCAAATAAATGGAGAGCCTTTTGGTAGCGTACGCGTCGGAGTGAACACGGTGCTGGTAAGAAGCGAACTGACACCGCGATTGCGGCACGCCTTCGTTCTGTCGCTGATTGCGATCCTGATTTCTTTGATTTTTGCGTCCGGCCTTTCGCGATTGGCGTTGGGACCTCTCGAACAAATCAGCCGGAGCCTTGACAGCGTCACACTGGGCGATGATGCGATGGTGGAAGGAGCAACAAGCGACGAGTACGGGTTGGTCTCACTGAAGATTGCGCACTTAGGGCGCCAGATGCGTGATGCGCGCGAGATTTTTTCTGCGTTGAAAGATAATGTCGACCAACTCATGGGCAATCTGCAAGACGGTTTGATGCTTTTCACGCGCGATTCGCGCGTGGTGCTGGTGAGTGCATCCGTCGAAAAATTTCTGGGGAGGCCGCGCCACGAATTGCTGGGCCGCGGGGTGGAGGAGATTTTTTCCGCTCAGACGGCGTTGGGTGCCTTGGTGCTTGATTGCTTCCACCTGCGCAATTCGTTAGAGCCGCGGGAAATTGAAGCGCCAAACGCCAAGCGCGTCCAGATTTCGCTGGACTTCATTCAGGAGCACGGGACTGCAATCGGCGCGTTGCTGACCTTGCGGGACGCGGAGTCCGCGCGGCAGATCGAAGACGAAATCGAAATGTCGCGGCGGATGTCCGCCAGCGGACGCATGACCCGCGGGGTAGCGCACGAAGTGAAGAATCCCATCAATGCCATCGTGCTGCATCTGCAATTGTTGCAAAACAAGCTGCACGGCATCGACCCTGATACGCGACGGCACATGGATATTATTGACAGCGAGATCCATAGACTCGACCGTGTGGTGCAGACGCTCGTGGAGTTCACGCGGCCGAGGGACCTGCATCTGGAACAGACGGATCTGCGCCGCATTCTAGACGACGTGATCACGCTGGCCACTCCCGATGCCGAACAACACGGGGTCAGGGTTACGCGCCATTTTCCGAGCGAGCCGATGCGGGTCAAGATTGACCCCGATTTCATTAAGACCGCCATGCTCAACGTCGTTCTCAACGGCATCCAGGCGATGCCCAGCGGTGGCGTTCTCTCGGTTACCTTGCGCCGCGATGGCGATATGGCGTTAACTGAGATAGAAGACCAGGGCAGCGGGATTCCTCACGATGCGCAGGACAAGATTTTTGAACTCTACTTCACGACCAAAAAGGATTCTGGCGGTGGAGGCATCGGGCTGGCACAGACGTATCAGGTGATGCAATGGCACTACGGGTCTGTAGACTTTGAGTCCATTGCCGGACAAGGCACGACGTTCCGGCTTCGCCTGCCTCTGGTGGCGTCGCAAAATGAAGCTGGCGTCGCCGGGAAGGAAAGAGACGATTCCGAGACAGCCCGAATCGCATAAGGATTATGAATGTATTACTTGCGCTTACGCTGGCATCTTTGCTGTGGCAGACGACGGCGCCAGCGGCCACTCCAGCGCGGTCTGAGGATTTTCATAAGAAGATTGTGCGAAATGGCGGCGTGCCGGACCCGGAAATTAACTTTGAGCCGAGCATGACGCCCCAACAGGCCGCGCAACAGACCAGTGAAACCAAGCAACTCATAGACGCCACAGAAACAAACCTTAAAATTTTGCAGGAGCGCGGCCCGGGGGACGAGCGTCAGGATGTGATCGAGGAAGTGAAAAACTACATCAGCCTCGCGAGGAGTTCTCTCGATTCCGGTGATGTGGAGCGAGCCCACAAGCTCGCGATTAAAGCGGGCGTTCTCGCCCGCGACATGTTGCGGCATTAACTACTTTGCCCTTACTCCGGGGCGGGCAGCGTTGACTTTCGCCAGCAAGTCTTTTGCAGGTTGCTGCATGGGACCGGCAATGGCTGCGGCTTCAGCCAGCGCCGTTTTGGCTTCGGCGACTTTGTTGATTTTGGCACTGGCATACCCCAACCGATAGAGCGCGATGGCGTACTGCTGATCATCCAGTCCTTTGAGGAGCGCGGCCGCGGCCTTGAAATGAGGAATGGATGCGGCGGTCTTATCCTGCTTCAGCAAGGCATAGCCCAGCGTAGAGTGAGCCGCGCCGCCGGACAGCTTGCGTGCACGATCGGCATCTGGCGCGTCGGGCCCGGCTATGTCTATGACTTGTTGGGCGTAGGCCACAGCCTTCGATGCACTATCAGGCTGGGAGTCTTCTGAATACGCATTCGCGAGCAGAAGCAGCGCCGGCAGATCTTTTGGATTGGCGGCGAGAACTTTGTTGGCATAGGCCACGAGGCGCGGCATGTCTTTGAGCTGCGCCAGGGACATCATGGCATACGAGGAAATTGGATCGGAAAATTGTGAGTTGGGGAAGGCTGGCGTAAAGCGCTCGATGTAGCTCATGCGCCTGGATGCATCGGTTTCAGCGCTGATGGTGTTGAAGGCAGTAACTTCGAGAAATTCGTAAGAACTCTTGGCGGAATCTTTTTCCTGGGTGATGCGATTGGCGAAATCGGCATCGCTCATCCCTTCGGGCTTGGGCTGCTTATCGAGCGAGTTATAGAGGGTCCCGCCGGCAACAGCGCAGTCGATGATTTTGTCAGAATTCTTGGCCTGCTGTGCGATGCTGGCCTGGGTGACGAGGATGTCGAGATCGTGTGGCGCCGCCGCAACCGCCTTGTCGCCAGATTCGAGCGCCTTCGGGAGATCCCCGCCCGTCTGGTAGAGCTGCGCCAGTTGCCAGTTTCCGTAAGCGACCGCGTCGGGATTCGATGAGAATTTCTGGAGAAAATCCTGATACATGGCGATTTTTTTCTGGGCGTCTTGCTGGTTGGAAATCGCGTTAAGCGCCTGATCCTCCTGCGAGCCGGCCGGAAAATTGATTTTCGTGATCTGGGCCGACGAACACACAGGAAAAACTGAAAGGCACATGAAACAGAAAATTGCGATTACACGTGAGCGACGCATAGATCACCCCCCGAAGCTGCGCGAAATCTTAGCCCTGTCTTGTGGAAACTGCAAGAGGCCGCGTAACATGGGCGCTCTTGCCGCTATAGTAGTCTGGAGCTTATGAGCCAGAGCGGAGTAATCCTAACGGATGGCGCTTCCGCGATTCCCGCGCCTCGCCGGCGCAAGCTCACGCACTCCATCTTGTTTATTGTGCTGGCCGCGTTTCTCCTGCGAATCGCCGTCATCGCGATTGGGCACACATACAAAATTACGCCCCGACGCGATCACTTTCAGTTCGGCTGGGAAATGGGGCGGCTGGCGAGGTCGATCGCGCTAGGGCAAGGTTTCAGCAATCCGACGGATTTGCAGACGGGGTGGAGTGCATGGGCGCCGCCGCTTTATCCCTACATTTTGGGTTTGGTGTTTAAAGTATTCGGGATCTATACGGCCGCATCCGCATGGGCGATTCTCACTTTTAACAGCATCTTCGCGGCGCTGACCTGCCTGACGTTGTACCGCATCGCGCAACGCATGTTTGACGGGCGGGTCGCGCGCGTGACGGCATGGACGTGGGCGTTGTTCCCTTATGTATTGTATTGGCCGACACGAGTGGTGTGGGAAACGAGCCTGACGACATTTCTGTTGAGCCTGGCGCTACTCATGACGCTGCGCCTGGCTGAGAAGCAATCTGAGAACACCGCGGAATGGGTTGGTTTTGGGGCGTTGTGGGGCGTGATTCTGCTGACAAATACGGCTGTAGTTTCGCTGCTACCGTTTTTCCTGGCGTGGCTGCTGTGGAGGCCGGAGAACCGACGGCGCGTGTTGGCTGGTGGGATCTTGTCTGTGGCGATCGCAGGAGCAGTCGTCAGTCCATGGCTGATCAGGAATTACGAGGTATTTGGAAAATTCGTCTTTGTGCGTGACAACTTACCGCTGGAGTTGCACATGGCGAATAACGAGCATTCCGAGGGACTTTGGACGAGAAACGAACATCCCGGGAATGATTCGGAAGCAATGCGGCAATTCCAGGCAACTGGTGAATTGCGATTCATGCAACAAAAGAAAATCGAGTTCCAGGAATTCTTGCGAGAACATCCAGGAACGTTTTTGTGGTACTGCCTGGAACGGGCGGCTTATTTCTGGATCGCACCGCCATCGTTTACTAACTTCAAGGGCTACGACCTGGATATTTCGCGCCACATGAATTTCTTTTTGGGGGCGGCATTTGCTTTCGGTGGTTTGTGGCTCGCGTTGCGTAACCGGATTCGGGGAGGGTTCTTGCTGGCGTGTTGCATGCTCGTCTATCCGCTTCCGTACTACATGGTGAACCCGTTCCCCCGCTATAAGCACCCGATCGAATCGGTCATGACGCTGCTGGTGGTGTATCTGATGATTGAGGCTGGCAAGGTACAAATCCACTGGCGCACGAAACGGCAATAGGGGTTCGCGGGTTCCCGAATCCGACTGGATGCAGGTTCGGAAACTTCCTCTTAGACTTTCCACATGTGGTTCATCATTTAAAGTTAATCTATGCGTTCCATTCTACAGAAGCCGGCGTTGCGCTACATCTTCACCGCCAATGTGATTTCCATGCTGGGCAGCGGCATGAACTCCGCTGCGGTGGCGTGGTTCATTCTGCAGAAAACGCATTCGGAAATTGCCTTGGGCAGCTTCGCGGTTGCGACGACGATTCCGGCAGTGATTATGCTGCCGTTTACCGGCGTGATTATTGACCGTGAAGACCGGCGGCGATTGGTGATGATGCTTGACTTGTCGCGGGCAGCGGTCATCCTGACGGTGTCGATTCTGGCATTTCTGGGGAAGGCGCAACTCTGGGAACTCTATCTCATGAACATGCTGGTGGCCGCGGGCTTCTGGATGTTCTGGCCGACGATTACGGCGCTGATTCAGGAACTCACGCCCGGTGAAGAGTTTGTGCACGCGAATACTTTTCTGCTGGCAGGCATTCAAGGCGGGTGGCTGATTGCCGGGGCCATCGTTGGATTCGTCTATAACAAGATCGGCTTGGGTGGAGTGCTGCTGATTGATTTTTCGACGTATGTAATTTCGTTTCTCTGTTACTTCGCGGTGCGCAAGGGGCGGCACGTGGTGCCGCGTCCGGAAGAGTTGCGCAACGATATCGTGGCCGCAGAAACCGCGCTGCAACGATTCTGGCGGGAGTTAATCGAGGGCCTGCAATTCTTGCGAGGACACCGGCCGATTGTTTTTATTGGTATCAGTTGGGCGTTGTTTCTGGGCGCGATGATGACGGGCATTGTGGTTATCCCTGCGTTAAGCGATCAGGTGCTGCACAAGGGCGCAGTCGGTTACGGCTGGCTGAATGCGGGATGGGGCACGGGCGCATTTCTTAGCGCAATATATGCCCCGATGATGATCGGCACGCTGGGAGCTAGGCGGGCAATTGCGATCTCAATGGGATTGCTCGCAATATGCATGACGCTGGCGCCAATGTCGCCGGGAATCTCCATCGCCGTGGTCGTGTTTGCCATTATGGGGTCAAGCCGCGGCGTGAGTAGCGTGGCCATGAACACTACATTGATGGAGCAAGTGCCGAAGCATTTTATGGGGCGGGTGCAGAATACGTTTTATTTCGCCGGCACGTTACTTCAAATCCTACTGGCGCTTCTGGTGGGTGCGGTTGCGCAATACAATCTGGCAGCGGGATTCGCCATCATCGGCATGGTTTATGCGGTCGCGTTTGTGAGCGCGGTGTGGCCGGTGGGCGCTGCGGCGCCGGTCGAAGCCGGTGTCGCAAATTGATTTCGTCGAGTCTTTGATATCCTTTCTCGTTCACTTTAAGGAGCATTCATGTCTTCTAATCTCTCAGGCCGCATTGCAGTCGTGTTCGGCGTAGCAAACAAACGCTCGATTGCGTGGTCGATTGCGCAGGGTTTGCATCAGGCGGGCGCGAAAGTCCTGATTACGTATCAGAACGAGCGACTGGAGCAGGAAGCAAGAGATCTGATTGCGTCCCTGCCCGGCGCTGAAGGCTACATGTGCGATGTGTCGAGCGATGCAGACATCGAAAAACTCTTTACGACACTGCGAGAGAAACACGGCAAACTGCATGTTCTTGTGCATAGCGTAGCATTTGCCCCCGCGGATGAGCTGAAAAATGACTTTATCAACACCACGCGCGAAGGATTTCGCATTGCGCATGACGTCAGCGTCTATTCGTTGATTGCAGTCTCGCGGGCGGCTGCGCCTCTGATGGCCGATGGCGGCAGCATCATCACCATGACCTATTACGGCGCGGAAAAAGTCGTCCCTCACTACAACGTGATGGCGGTGGCGAAGGCGGCGCTTGAGTGTACGGTCCGCTATCTGGCGTACGACTTAGGGCCGAAGAAGATTCGCGTGAATGCGATTTCCGCGGGGCCGATTAAAACGCTGGCCGCGCGCGGCATTTCAGGGTTGGGAGAAATGCTCAAATCTCATCTCGAGCGCGCACCTTTGGGGCGCAATGTGGAAGTCGCAGAAGTCGGATCCACGGGCGTGTTTCTCGCGTCGGATGGGAGCTCGGGGATTACCGGTGAAGTGATTTATGTCGATTGCGGCTACAACATTATGGGATTTTAGGCATTCACCACTAAGGGCACGAAGGTTCACGAAGATTGATTCTTTTGAATTTGTTTGTGATTCTTTGTGTCCTTAGTGGTTTTCACTTGTAACTCTGATCATCCGTTCATCCTCGCCGATTTTTTCGATTGCTATCTCCACGTCTCGCTCGCGGACGAAACGTTCGAATTTCTCTCCCCATTCGATGAGTAGGATGCTGTTATCGGAAATCAGATCGTCCAATCCGAGGGTTTCGAGCTGGCGTGGCGTATCCACGCGGTAGAGATCGATGTGATAAAGGCTGGCTTGCGGGCCGCGATACTCGTGAACAAGAGTAAATGTTGGACTGGTCACGTCTTCCTGGGAAGCGGCGTGGAAAGCCTCGGCAATGCCCTTGACCAGTGTTGTCTTTCCCGCCCCGAGGTCGCCGCGGAGCAGGACAAGTTTCGGCGGGGCGAGGTGAGCGGCGAGCTCGCGGCCGAGGGCGATGGTTTCTTCGGGAGAGCGAGTAGTAAATTCCTGGATCATGCGTGAATTTAGTATAAGGCGGGAAAAATTAACTGGCTGAAATCCCCATGACGCCCGGCATGGTGAGGGCAACGTGAAGATAAAAAAGAAAGCCCGCTTAGCGGGCTTATAGGCTATTCGAGACAGGGCTTATCGCGAGCATAAGGTAAAGCTAGGCTCGCGGCGCCCACTGCCCGGAGCGCGAGCCAAGAAAGCTGCGATCTGCGGCAGCCTCGACGGTCATGCGCAACGTGCGGTGGTCGTCGTCGCCCAGCGCGATGAAACGGAAGGGCTGAAGCGTGCCTTCCACTCCGCGCATAGGGTTGAGCATTTCCGCCATACCCCGGACCGGGCCGGAATCGGTTTGAAATGCGACTTCCACGAAATCCCCCTGGCCGAGCGATTTAGGGAGGCGCAGAAGACCGCCGGTGACGGAGACGGTTTGCAATTTGCCGTTGGCGCGGCGGCCATCTTCAAGCATTACAAGAGCGCCTATGGAACCGCCCACATGCAATCGGGGCGCGCGTTTCTGGGCGTTGGTTTGGGGAAAGTGTGTCATGGCAAATTCACTATGACACGCGCCGGACCAGACGGAAACGTTACTGAAGCAGCTGTCCAAATTCCAATGGGTTTTCTTGCCAGATGCTTCGTAAACGACGGATTTCAGAAGGGATAGCGGATGTTGACAAAACGGTTAACGTCCTACGGGCCATGTGTCCTTATCGGCCAATTTTCACGCTGTTGCCGGCTGCTTTCTGCGCGCGGCGGAAGGCTTGCGGCAGCGCACCAAGCAAGTCCGTCGCAACCAACGAATGCTCGCCCATGGATTCACTGCCAACATCGCCCGCCAAGCCATGCAGGTATACGGCAGCAATGACGGCCTTAAATGGTTGTTTCGGATGCTGCGCCAACATGCCCGCGACCATGCCCGTGAGTATATCTCCGGTACCGCCGGTCGCCATGCCGGGATTGCCGGTTGTATTAACCCAGACTTCGCCATTGGGATGAGCAATCAATGTTCGATGACCTTTCAGGACTAGGATTAGTTCGTGTTTGGCGGCAAATTCGCGAGCGATTTGCAGCCGATTTTCCTGAACTTTTGGAATCGTAGTGTTTGCCAGGCGCGCCATCTCGCCAGGATGCGGTGTGATGACCAACATCTTGTCCTTGCCGTTTAATTTCTCGCTCTTGCCGTCGAATGCGTTGAGGCCGTCGGCGTCTAGGACCACTGGAATTGGGGATACTTCCACGAGCTTGCGGACAAGGGCACTGGTTTGCGGGTTGCGAGATATGCCCGGACCTATGGCGAGGACCGTCTTCCCCCTGGATAGCGCGGCTAACGCTTCGAAGGCTTCAGTCGCAATCGTTCCCTGCTCTGTTTCGGCGAGCGGCTCTGTCATCAATTCAGGATGAAAACCTGCGACCGTCGAGAGAGTTGATTTGGCTGTAGCAACCGTGCTCAGACCCGCTCCAGCGCGCAGCGCGGCGATACCAGCCATTGCGACCGATCCTGCTTTGCCGAGGGAACCTCCGATGACCAGCACATGGCCGAAACTTCCCTTGTTGGAGTCGGCAGGCCGCGGACCGATGAGAGCAGCAATGTCGCGGGGCGTGGTGACATTCAGATTCTGTGACGAGGCGATGGCGTCATCCGGCGAACCGATGGGCGCGACGAGGACCGGGCCGGATGTGAGGTCCCCGAAAATTAGCGCCGGTTTCGGCGCGGTAAAAGTAACGATAGCATCGCACCGTGCAATGATCCCGGATTGCGGCCCAATCAGATCAGCGTCTGCGCCGGACGGGATATCAACGGCAACGACGGGCTTGCGGCTGTTGTTAAGCGCATTTATCGCGTCGGCGTAAAGTCCGCTGACGGGGGGATGAAATCCAGTGCCGAGAATGGCGTCTATTAAAACGTCCGCGGTAAGAACAGTCTCAACATCTTTTTTCTGGAGGTCGTCTGACGATTTAGCAAGGACTGGCTCGATTCCGAGTTTCGCGAACATCGCCGCCGCATCGCCACGCAATTCAGACGGATCAGTCAAGAGAAGAACACTCACTTCCCTGCCAGCGTCTTTGAGTTTGCGCGCGGCAACGAATCCATCTCCGCCATTATTGCCTTTGCCGCAAATTACGCCGATGGTTTTCGCCTCAGGATACTGCGACAAAACAAAGTTGCACACATCCGTCCCGGCATTTTCCATCAAGGTAAGTGACGGCACACCAAAGCGCTCGGTGGTGATGCGGTCAATTTGCCGCATTTCCGCCGCAGTGACGATTTTCATATTTCCACTGTAAAGCATTCGCGCAAACGGTGCCGCGGGGAAGATCGAATGGTCCTGGCACCCTTTTTATTGGAGCTAAATAACCAGGTTTCAGGAGCTTGTCGTTATCCACAGACGCGATGTTCATCCGTCACAGACCTGCCATCTTTGTCAGTGCTACGGTGGTCATGAAATGAGGAACTGCTTGCGCTTGGTGCGGCACATGATGAATAAATCTGTATGGTTCGGCTTGGCGATTTGCTGTGTCGCGCTCTACGCTCATGGCGCTGTGACTGAAATCCGCAAAGACTTTCCCGCGCAGACCGCTCTCCTAAACAACGTGCCGATCTTAACGGCGCCTGCTTCCACCGGCGAATACCTAATCAGCGGCTATCTCGATCAGCCGAAAGGAGGCGTGGTTACGGCTACGCTTTCATGGCTTGATGAAAACGGTACGCGCCAATACGCGACTCTAGGAGCTCCAACGTCAGTAAGCGCGAGCGTGCTGGTGCGAGTGCAGGCGGACACCGCTCCCACGATAAGCACAAGAGGCAAAATCGCCAGCGCCTATGACCTGTATGTCGTGGGTCTTGGGTTCTGGCCTGTAGGAAATTCAGGCCAGGGAGGCATCACGGAGCCGGTCAACTACAGCGGTTGGCCGCTTACGCCGACCACGCTCATCAGCACGGCTTTCGATACGGACTATTACGCGCTCGTCGTCATACCAAGCATCGGTACCCAGGCGCTGTCGCTCAATTGGACGGATGCGCAAGGCCCACGCTCGCTTATCGTGAAGCAGAACGTTCTTACCAGTACCGGCACGGGTTTCGGACTCATCCATGCAGTGGCGGGATCGAGCGTAACGATCAAAAGCGATTGCACGGAGAATTGCCCGACTGCGACTATCGTGCTGGTTGATATGGGAACACCAGCTTTGGGATCCGGCCCGTTAAGCGATCACGAACATTACCTTCTCGGCTGGACCGACGCGACGTACCCAAAGCAGGAAGCAGTGGTAAGCCAAGGCTCGACGACCGGCATAGGGCTATTCCTGGCAAACATCACCGAACCGATCGCGTCCGCCTGCAATGGAGAAACACTCTATGCCATCACGCAAAGCTCTGGCTACGCCATGCAAGTTCACGCCAACTGCGATGGCACACCTTACTCCCTGATATTTCCCTCATTCATTGGAAGCGGAAGTACTGCCGCAATCGAAACCGAAAACTGGCAGGGAAACTTTTGGGGAAGTTCGCCGACGTATAGCGCCGAGGGCATCGTCGTCGAGTTTTAGAGTTACTGAAACGGCAACCAGACGAAAAGACCCTCCGCGGGGCGAAGGGCCCCTGTTAAATCTCGCGACGGACTCAGCCGCGGTTTTCGGGCAGTGCCTGCACCTTGCTGTGCTTCTGGCCGTAAGTAAAGTAGAGAACCAAACCAATGACGAGCCAGATGATGAGCCGTGCCCAATTGACCCATCCGAGCTTATACATCATATAACCGTTGAAAAGGATGCCCATAATCGGAACGAATGGCACCCAGGGCGTACGGAATGGCCGTGGCTGATTGGGATCGCTCCTCCGGAGCATAATCACGGCGATGCAAACGATGACGAACGCAAGCAGCGTGCCTATGTTGACCATCTTGCCGAGCTGGTCAATGGGAGTCAGGCTGCCTAAAACAGCCGCCAGAGTTCCGACGAGGAAAGTGTTCTTCCACGGGGTGCGCCATTTGGGATGCACGTCGGCGAAGAATTTCTTAGGCAGCAAGCCATCGTTGGCCATGGAATAGAGCACACGAGTCTGTCCCAACAACATGACCAGCATGACGCTGGTCAGTCCGGCGAGCGCGCCTAAGGTAATGATGTTTGAAGCGCCAACGAGTCCGCGGTCCAGAAAAGCGCGCGCGACCGGCGCTTCAATGTTGACGTTGCGCCACGGCACCATGCCGGTTAAAACCGCTGCCACCGCAATGTAAAGAATGGTGCAGGCGAAGAGCGAAGCCATAATGCCGATGGGTAAATCACGCTGCGGATTCTTGGCTTCCTGTGCCGTGGTCGAAACTGCATCGAAGCCAATGTAAGCGAAAAAGATGTAGGCTGCGCCTGCGCCGATTCCAGCGAAACCCATGGGCGCAAAGGTTGCCCAGTCGCTGCCCCAGTTGCTGGTGTCAACGTAGCGTGAGCCCAGGGCAATCACAAAGAGCACGACCGAAACCTTAATGGCGACGATGGTTGCGTTGAAGCGGGCACTTTCTTTAATGCCGACCGCCAGAACATAAGTGATGATGAGAGCGATAATGAAGGCTGGGAGGTTCCAGCCGATTTCCATTCCAAAAAGTGTGGGCGCGCCCAAAATCGCGTGGGCGCGTTGCAATAGTTCAGGCGATTGTGCCGCGATGATGTCGGCAACTCGATTCAGAAAAGCTTGAGTACCCGGAACCAATGTCGCGTCTGACGCCACAGCCATTTGGCGGGCCACCATGTTCTCCGCAGTTCGCAATGCGGTCCAGTGGTCGTAGGCCAGCCAAAGCGGCATCTTCACATGTAGTACGTTCATCAGCTCGACGAAATGGTTTGACCAGCCTGAAGAAACTGTGCTCGCGCCCAAGGCGTATTCGAGCGAAAGGTCCCAACCGATGATCCAGGCAAAAAGTTCGCCCAACGTCGCATAGGCATAGGTGTAAGCGCTGCCGGCAAGCGGAATCATGGCGGCAAACTCCGCATAGCAGAGGGCGGCAAAGGCGCAGCCCAAACCGGAGATGACGAATGAGAGCATGAGCCCCGGACCTGCGTAGTGAGCGCCCAGCCCGGAGAAAACGAAAATTCCAGCGCCGATCACGGCTCCAACGCCTAGTGCGGTCAACTGTACTGGACCGAGCGTGCGCTTCAGGCTATGCTCGCCTGTTTCCTGCGCCTCTGACATCAACATTTTCAGAGGCTTTCTTGCAAACAAATTTGCCATCTATAAGTTCTCCTTATGCCCGGTCTTCGACTGCAGTACCCGCGCGGCGCGACCAGGCATAGTACACCGGAATCCCCAGCAACACGATGATCAAGCCCGGCCAAGTGTATTGGGGCTTGAACCGTAATAGTACGACATCAATGAATAAAGCCATCACAATATAAATGATGGGCAGCACGGGGTAACCGACCGCGCGGTAGGGGCGGGGTGCGTTCGGCTGCGTGCGCCGCAGCACAAACAGCCCGTAAATAGTGAGGATGTAAAACACGAGCACCGCAAAAATTATGTAGTCGAGCAGTTGCCCGTAACTGCCGGAGACGCACAGTACGCATGTCCAAACCATCTGGACCATGAGGGAGACAGCAGGCGTCTTATAAGTGGGATGCAGCTTGGCGACGCTGCGGAAAAATAATCCATCTTTAGCCATGGCGTAATAGACGCGGGCCCCGGCGAGAATGAGGCCATTGTTGCAGCCGATGCTCGAAAGCATGATGGCAGCGGCCATAATGTAGCCGCCGATTCCGCCGAACATTTGCGTCAGAACAGCAGTTGCTACGCGATCTTCGGTTGCGTACTTAATGCCGCGATCAAGGATGGTTGCGCCGTTCTTTACTCCGTCCAGCGGGAGAACGTTCAGGTAGATGATGTTGCAGGCGATGTAGAGCGCGATCACAACGCCGGTACCGAGAGCCAGAGATAAGGGCAAATTGCGGCTGGGATTTTTCACTTCGCCAGCGGTAAAAGTCACATTGTTCCAAGCATCGGCTGAGAATAAAGATCCGACTTGAGCAACGGCAAGAATCGTCAACGTTCCCACCAGAACCATAGGTCCGCCCACGCCCACTTGAACGGCGTGCTGGGCGCTTAGTCCGGCGTTAGCCCAGAAGTGGCCATTGAAGTTCGCCGCGAGGGCTTGGGCATTGCGGCCGATAAATATTCCCAGGATTGTGAGCCCGAGCAGCGCGGCAACTTTGGCCGAGGTAAATACGTTTTGGATGGCCGCGCCCAGCTTCACTCCGAAGATGTTGATGACCGAGAGTGCGATGACCATCAGAATCGCCATCACGTTCTGCGTGTTCAGGCCGACGTCCATATTGCCCAGAACCATGGGGCCGATATGAATCGGCGGAATCTTGGCGAAGTGAACAATCCAGTTGGACGAAGAGATTGAGGGAAAGAAAACGCCGAGAAACTTGCCGAACGCCACGCCCACGGCGGCGATGGTGCCAGTCTGAATAACTAGAAATAGCGTCCAGCCGTAGAGAAATCCCCAGAGCGGGCCAAGAGCTTCACGCAGATAGACGTATTGCCCGCCGGCGCGGGGCATCATGGCGGCGAGTTCGCCGTAGCAAAGTGCGCCGACGATGGTCATGAAGCCGGTGACCATCCATGCACCCAGCAGCAAAGCAGGCGAATTCACTTCACGGGCAATTTCGGCGGAAACAATAAAGATGCCAGAACCGATCATCGAACCCATCACCAGCATGGTGGCGCTGGTGAGGCCGAGGCCTTTGACGAGTTCAGTGTCTTGATTGGCGCGCGCTTCCAGTTGATTGCTCAAGGTGGCTTTAAACGGCGAGTTTTGGCGGACAGGAATGTCCGCCCCACACACTTTACCTTAATATGCGCAAAAATTCTTCTGCTGATTTGCGGGGATCAGTCACCAGATCGGATATCACTGCGACCGAGTCGGCTCCGGCTTCGATAACCGAAAGGCAGTTCTGGCGCGTGATTCCGCCGATGGCGACCAGCGGTTTCGCGGTGATCTTTCGGGCTGCGCGGACACCTTCCAGACCGACGACGGGGTCGGGGTTTGCTTTGCTGGAAGTCGCGAACACCGGCCCGATGGCAATGTAATCTGCGGTGGTTTGATCGGCTTCTTTTACCTGCTCGGAATTGTGCGTCGAGACGCCCAGCCACAATTTCTCGCCGATGACTTTTCGTGCGCCGGCGGGAGATAAATCATCCTGCCCGACGTGTACGCCGTCGAAATCGGCCGCGAGGCAGAGGTCGGCGCGGTCGTTCATGATGAGCTTGAGATTTGTCGCGTTGCTTGGATTCAATCGCCGTTTAAGTTCGCGCGCTTGATCGAGCATTTGGCGGGCGGAGCCGGTCTTGTTGCGGTATTGGAGAAGGGTTACGCCAGAGGCGACGAGCTCCCCGGCGGCAGAATATAAAGATGATTCATCTCGATACAGGGAAGCATCGAGGATGGCGTAGAAGTAAGGGAACATAGCAATTTTAGGAACTATTCGCAGTACGATTCAGCATAGATGAGGGTGCCCCATCCTTAGTATGCTTTGCAAGCGGGGCCCGGGCGGTCGCGGATGTGCAAAACTCTGCATGTTGACTACTTGGCAGCGAAAGCCCAAACTCGCCTACGCGCAGTTCTTGAGGTCGCCATGAAGTCTTCGTTGGCTTGGAAAATTTCCAGCGTGCTGTACATCTTTGCGGCCGCCGCAATTCCGGCTCACCCGCAAACTCTGACCTCGATCGGGTTGTTCACGGGGATGAACGGATCTCAGCCAACATCGTCCCTCGTTCAAGGCATAGATGGCGCCTTCTACGGAACTACGACTGGCGGTGGAAAATACGCGAAGGGTGTCGTCTTTAGGATCACGGCGGCCGGCGTCATCACGGATATCCATGATTTCTGCGCACAAACCGCTTGCAGCGATGGTGCCGTCCCCTATGCCGGACTCTTGCTCGCTACGGACGGAAGTTATTACGGCACTACCACGGCGGGCGGAGCAAACAATCTTGGAGTTGTCTTCAGGATTTCACAAGATGGCACGTTCTATCTTTTGCACAGTTTTGCGGGCCCAGATGGCGCGACTCCATACGCGGGGTTGGTCGAAGGCACGAACGGCAAGTTTTACGGAACGACCGTACTGGGCGGTTCCTACAACCTAGGCACCGTCTTCGAGGTGGACCCGGATGGCAGGTTCACCAGCCTACGCAGCTTCGGGGGCGTTGACGGCGCATTGCCTTATGCGAGCTTAATGCAAGCGTCCAACGGACTTTTTTACGGCACAACCTCGGCGGAAGGAAGCCTGGGATGGGGATGCGGTTGGTACGGCGGCTGCGGCACGGTGTTCGCGATGACGAGCGAGGGCGAACTGGCGACAATACATAGCTTCAACGGAAATTTTCTGGAAGGCATTACGCCGTACTCGGCGCTGATACAAGCCAACGACGGAAACCTTTACGGTACAACTTATCAAGGCGGCGAGAGCGGAGTGTGCACTGATCTTTGCGGAACCGTCTACAGGGTAACAACGGGCGGAATATACGCGACGCTTTACAATTTTTGCGGCCCATCCAATTGCCGTGATGGATCTGACCCTTATGCTGGAGTCGTGCAAGCCACCGACGGCGCACTGTATGGCGCAACTTATGAGGGTGGTCTAGGAGGGTCTGGCACCTTATTCAACGTCACATTGGCGGGAAAGTTAACGACGCTCTTTACCTTCTGTTTGCCGGATCAGTGTGGCGGCCAAGGCGGGGGCTTCCCGTATGGGGGCGTTATTCAAGGGACAAATGGCACACTTTATGGCACCACCGAATTCGCCGCAATCGCAATCGCAGTGTCAGGACCTTATCAAGGAAGCGGGACGATCTATAGCCTTGATATGGGGCTTGGCCCGTTCGTGAGCTTGCTTCGCAATGTAGGAAAGACTGGACAGGGCGATGGCATCCTTGGTCAGGGACTCACTGAAGTGTCCAGCGTTTCTTTCAACGGAACGCCAGCAAGCTTCAGCGTGGTCTCGGATACTTTTATCAAAGCCACAGTTCCCGCGGGTGCAACAACGGGATATGTCACCGTCACCACTCCGAGTGGCACTTTAACGAGCAACGTTCCGTTTTATGTTTTGCCGTAAAACCAACAGCAGATTCCTCGTCGCTACGCTCCTCGGAATGCAACGTGGTAAGCGGCTAGCAGCGGGATCGCCCAGTTAGTGCTTGCCCGAGGCGATGCCGCTTTTTGCCAGAAATCTCTCGATGAAGGTGGTATCGAAATTCCCTGCTTGAAAGTCGGGATCCTGGAAGATTCGTTGGTGGAGCGGAATCGTGGTGAAGATTCCCTCGACGATGAACATATCCAAAGCGCGCGACATGCGGGCGATGGCCTCGGTGCGGTCTTTTCCGCGAACGATTAATTTTGCAATCAGCGAATCGTAATAGGGCGGAATGGTGCCTTCAGAGTAGGCAGCCGTGTCCACGCGGACGCCGGTGCCACCGGGCGGGTTGAAGACAGTGATCTTGCCCGCCGACGGCGTGAACTTTTCTGGATGCTCGGCGTTGATGCGACATTCGATGGAATGCCCACGGTGAACGATAGGCTCCGTAATGATGCTATCGAGGCGCTCGCCAGAGGCGATTCGCAACTGCGCTTTGACCAGATCCACATCCGTCACAAACTCCGTGACTGGGTGTTCCACCTGAATGCGCGTGTTCATCTCGATGAAGTAGAGCTTGCGATCTTCATCCATCAAAAATTCAATGGTTCCGGCGTTGACGTAGCCAATTTCGGAGAGCGTTTTTTGCAGAATGCCGCCGATTTCAGCGCGCAGTTCGGGGCTGACCTGAAGCGATGGAGATTCTTCGATGAGCTTCTGGTGGCGGCGCTGGATGCTGCATTCGCGCTCACCGAGGCTGAGGACATTGCCATATTGATCGGCGAGAACCTGGAATTCGATGTGGCGCGGGCGCTCGATGAACTTCTCCATGTAGAGATCGCCGTTGCCGAAGGCCGAAGCGGCTTCAGAAGACGCCTGCTTAAACAGAGCAGGCAATTCGGCTTCGCTGCGGACGATGCGCATACCGCGTCCACCGCCGCCAGCAGAGGCTTTGATGATGACGGGAAATCCAACTTGCTTTGCCCATTCGAGAGCTTCGCCTTCATTGGCGAGAACGCCATCGGAGCCGGGAAGAATCGGCACGCCATATTTCTTTACCGTGGCGCGAGCACGCTCTTTTACACCCATCATGCGAGTGACTTCCGGCGGAGGGCCAATGAACTTGATGTTGCAAGCTTCGGTCACTTCGGCGAAGTTGGCGTTTTCGGCGAGCAGGCCGTAGCCGGGATGAATGGCTTCGACATTGGCGATTTCTGCGGCGCTAATCACAGCAGGAATATTGAGATAGCTTTGCGCCAACTGCGGAGGACCGATGCAGATGGCTTCATCAGCGAAACGGACGTGGAGCGAATTGCGGTCGGCTTCGCTATATATTGCTACCGTGCGGACGCCGAGCTCTTTGCAGGCACAAATGATGCGCAGGGCGATTTCCCCGCGATTCGCAATCAGAATTTTCTTAAACATTGATGTCGTTATCTATGATCTATGTCTATGCGGGAGATCATGCCGGGCGGATGCTGAACAACTCCTGCCCGTATTCAATGGGTTGACCGTTGTTGACAAGGCGCTCGACGATTTCCCCGGCGACGTCGGCTTCAATTTCGTTCATGAGCTTCATGGCTTCGACGATGCAGAGCACCTGGCCGGCGGTGACTTTGTCGCCGTTTTTCACGAAAGGCGGCGAGCCGGGAGATGGCGATTCGTAGAAAGTACCGACAATCGGCGATTTCACGATGTGCAAGCCAGCGCGGGATGCCGCGGCAGGTTCTTTCCCCGCGGGCGCATTCGGCACTGCCGCAGCCGCTGGCGCGGGCGGTGCCATCATTTGCGGCGCAGGTGAAGACGGATGCAGGGCGAAGTAGCGGGGGTCCGCCGCCGGAGCTGCGTTCTCTCCCGCACGTTTGACTTTGACTTTGACGTCGCCGCGCTCAAGTTCAAACTCGGCGATGTCCTTTTCGATTAAAAACTCGATGAGCTCTTTGAGTTCTTTTTGATTCATTATGGAAATGAAACCGTTTCTTTGGAATCGAACATCTCGATCAAAGTGCAATCAGCTCTTTACTATCGGGGGCAAGGACTTCATGACCCTTTGCCGTCACCAACACCATGTCTTCAATGCGAACACCCCATTTGCCGGGGATATAAACGCCGGGTTCCACGGTAACGACCATGCCAGGCTGTAAGAACAGCTTCTGTCCTGCGGCCAATCGGGGCGCTTCGTGAATCTCCAATCCTACTCCATGCCCGGTGGAGTGGGTAAAATATTTGGCTAACCCTTTGCTTTGCAGTACTTTACGACAGGCTGCGTCTACATCTTCGGCAGCAACGCCGGGCTTAACGGCTTCAATTCCTGCCAGCTGCGCTTCCAATACGGCGTTATATATATCACGGGCGGCCGCGTTGAGACGTCCTTTGAAGAGCGTGCGCGTACGATCCGAGCAATAGCCCGCGAGTATAACACCGAAATCGCAAACCACGAACGAGCCCGAAGGGATTGCTGTCTTAGAGGCGCGAGCGTGAGGCCTGGCAGAACGAGAGCCGCCAGCCACGATCGTGGAAAAGGACATTGCGTCGGCTCCGGCTTTCCGAGCCGCATATTCCATGTCCGCAGCCACTTCCACTTCATTTTTACCACTTTTGACGGCTTTTGTCGCCTCATAGACGAGGCCAGCTCCCACTTTTGCGGCTCTTCGCATAAGGCTGATTTCATCGGGGTCCTTGATGATGCGGGCATTCTCCACCACTCCATGCGTTTCAGCCAGACGTATCCCGGACGGCTGTTTCGAGACGAGGTGTTTCCGAGACGACACCGTGAGATAGTCGGCTTCGAATCCCAGACGCCAATTGTGGCGAGAGCAGGCGCGTTGTTTTAAATGTGCGGCGACAGCGTCGAGGAGATTCGACTGGCCGATGACAATGCGGGCACCTTCGACTTCCTCGCGCGCCTGCTGAGAATACCGCCCATCGCTAAAGAAGAAGGCGCCGTCTTCGGTTACGAGTAGGGCTGCGGAAGTGCCCGAAAACCCACAGAGATAACGAATGTTGAAGAGGTTGGTAACGAGGAGCGCATGGATCTGGTTTTCCGCGAGGGCGTGACGCAGATGACGGAGACGAAGTGTGTAGCGCACATCAGATTCTACTACGGCAAAAACAAGACCGCCGGTCCTGACAGTTTCTTCAGGGACCAGCGGCTGTCTTTACTGCTACTTCGCTTGACTAAACTTACGACTATGTCTGAATCACACGCGGAGTAATGAAGAAGATCAGCTCCTGGTTTTGAGTACTGACCTGAGTGTGTTTGAACAGGTTGCCCAGGTAGGGGATGTTGCCCAACAGAGGCACCTGTGTGATGTTGATGGAGTTCTGAGCCTGAATCACGCCACCGATGACGACGGTGCCGCCGTCGGTGACCAGCACTTGCGTGGTGGCCTGCTGCGTAACCAGGGTCGGGTTGCCTTGAACCTGACGGCTGAAGTCAGGAGTGGTGTTCTCGACGTCCACGTTCAGGAATATCGTTCCTTCCGACGTGATCTGCGGAATAACCGTCAGGCGGAGGAACGCGTCAACGTAGGTGACAGTCGGGGGACCGCCCAACTGAGCTTGGGTCACGATCGGCACGCGTGTACCTTGCTTGACGATAGCCTGAATATTGTTCTGAGTTACGACGCGAGGACGAGAGAGAACTTTCAGCAGACCGCGAGATTCGGCCATCGTAAGGATGGCGTCAATCTGCACGGCATTGCTCGCGTTAATGAAGCTGATGCCGCTCGTGGGACTGGTTGATCCCAAGTTAGAGAACAGCGGAATCTGGCTCAAAGTTGTAGGCGAAGGCGCGGAGGTTCCGACGATTGGATAGAGCGGAGCTCCACCGAAGGTGCCCACTGGTGAAGTGCCCACCGAGGAGGCGCCGCCGACTGCGGAAGCGTGGTTGCCGAAACCAAAGCCCAGCTGTGTGCCGATATCGCGGGCAAACGCGCGAGTCGCGGCCACTACGCGGGCTTCAATTTCCACTTCCTGCGTTTTGCGATCCAACTGGTTTAGCAGCCGGTCAAGTTGCGGCATGACAGCCGGAATATCCGAGATAATGACCGCGTTGGTGCGATCATCGGAAATCACTTCGCCGCGGCTTGAGATGAACTTCTTGATGGTTGCAACGACGTCCTTCGAGTGAGCGTAGCTCAGGAAGCGCGTCACGGTGACTTTTTCGACGGCCATGGACTCGGCCGCCTGTTCGGCAGCGCGATTGTCGGCTTCCTTACGGAGCGTTTCGACGGTCGCGATGCGCAAAACATTGCCTTCGAGCTGGCGCGCAAGTTCGTTGTTCTTCAAGACGATGTCGAGAGCCTGATCCCACGGCACATCATCGAGGACGATGGTCAGCGTCCCATGCACGTTGGGATCGAGGACCACGTTTAGTCCGCTGATTTCGTGAATCAGACGGAAAAAGTCTTTCAGATCTACATCCTTGAGATTCACGGAGATTGGTTCGCCAGTATATTTCGGCCCGCTGATGGATGACTTAGTGTGTTCCTGGGCTTTCTGTTCGGCCGCAAGATTCACAGCAGGCTGAATGGCGTTCGGGTTCGATTGCTGCATGGCAGCACTGGTTCCCGGCAGCAGGTTTTCTTCCGGGCGTTCCACGAACTTAGCGGCTGCCTCGACGGCGCGAGCTGGCTGGTCCACGGATGCACCGGCCGCAGGAGCAGATGCGTCTTTAGGCGTATACGCCGGCTCGACCACTACGAAGTTGTTCGCGGTGGCGGTCGCAGTGGAAGCGGCCTGGCTGGCAACTGGCTCCGCGGGTGAAGCCGCCATTTTGGCGGTTGCCACAGGAGTCGAACGAGCAGCGTTGGCGGCAGCGGCAACAGTATTGGCCTTGTCGTTGTTTTGTCCGTGGAGCTTCAAGACAACTCGGTTGCCTTCCGCCGAGCTGAGCTCATAGGGCAAAGCGTGAAGCAGGTCCACGACGACCCGCGTGGTCGGCGGATTGTGGCCGTCCATACCGATGCGGACGTCCTTCACTTCGCCGTTCGCAACGCTGATTTGGCCGTGCGCTGTAGCGGCGACAGTGTTGGGGAGATCCAACACCAAGCGCGCCGGCGATTCCAGCGTGGTCACCTTCGGCGCTACCGCTCCGCGGGCCGTAAGTTCGACGTTGAATCCGTCCGCCGTCCGGGTCACATTGACCTTTTCGAGCGCGGAGCGCCCCGTTGCCGTGGCACCCGTCCCGGGCGTCTCGGCCGCTGCCATCATGACCAGCACAAGCAGCGGTAGAAAAACACTCAGCAGTTGCTTTCGCATTTTGCCTCTCCCTCGATTGGGCTTGCACTGGGCTCGCCCCAAAATCTGTCGAATTTCATTTGCGTAGTTCATGGCGTTACACCGCCGGGGTTGTGAGCTTCTTGGTCACTTCCCGGGTCAGCGGCTTGCCCAGCTTGTCCTCATAGGTTTCGCTGAAAACCACCGAGTCGCCGGTAATTTTCACCACATACCCGTTAAACACGGGATCGTTCTCCCGCAGAAAATAGGCTTTATCCACCGAGTTCGTGACGACGGCGATCATGCCGCCATCCGACTTGATCACGCCCTTCAGGTTGATCTGGTCGACAGCCAGGCAGCGTTTGCCCGTGCTGCATCCCGAGCCGCCAGCTGCCGCAGTTCGTACTGGACTTATGAACGGATCGCGCTGACCGGTGTAGCTGAATTCTTTGGTTGCACTTTTGGTGTTGGCTGCCGTTTTACTGTCTTCAACCGCAACTTCAGCCTTCGCGTCGGCCGGCTTGTCGGCGTTCTTAGCTTTGGTTTCTGAAGCTTTGGTTTCCTCGGCCTTGCTATTTGCCGCCACTTTCTGAAGCACTTCTTTTTTAAGATCGCCAGTTGCAGCCTCATGGGTCTTCAACTCGGCCGGCTTGGCGGCGACAACAGGAATGACGGCAGCTTTTGTGGCGGGTGCCTTAGCAGGTTGCACTTGCGCGTTCTGTGGAACCTGGTTTTTCGTTGCGACCGATGCCGACGCGCTATTCGCAGCCTGCCCTTTTATCGGCTGGACTTGCGTGGGCTGGACCTGCGTGGGCTGCGCTTGCGTTTTGGAAGCCGAGGTAACGGGCGCGGCGCCCTTGGGTTGAACCGGGCTGGGCTTAGCATTGCTGGCAGCAGCCGGCTTCGCGGCTTGCGGGTTTGCCGACGCCGGATGCTGCGCAGATGGTTTCGGCGCTGGGGCCCCCATGATTTTGGCGCGCAATGTGTCCCAGAAACTTGGAGTTGCGGCCTGTTGCGCCATCGCGTTTCCGGCCATCAGGATCGAGATTAGTATTCCAGTGGTCAGCTTCATAGAGCTCTCCTACTTCTTGCCCGGCGTGCTGGCAGGCGGTTCCTGGTTATGACTGAAAAATGTGCTCGCATCACAGGTCGCGACAATGCTCTCGCCAGGGGCATAGGTGTACGTATGTTTGGTCTTCGCGTCACTGCTCTTTTTGGGAGTAGCCACAAGCAGGTTCGAAATGTTGACGATGCGCTCGAGCTTGCTCACACGATCGAAGAAGCTCAGTACCGAGTAGTAAGGCCCGTCAAGCTCCATCTCAAACGGGAGCTCGGTGTAATACTCCTTGGTCATGAGTGGCATGGCCGTGTAGCGGCGGATTTCGATACCGGCTTTCGCCGCTTCGGCGTCCATCATCTTGATGAAACCGTCAACTTCTTTGTCGTCCGGGACGATATGCCGCTCGATCTCCATCTGCTGCTTCAAACTGGCAACCTGGCGCTCCATTTCCGCGAGCTTGGGACGATAAGATTCCAGCTCGGCGTTTTCACGCAGCTTCGCGGTCAGGTTTTTCTCCGCCGTATCATTGGCTTGTTGCTGGCCCTTGTAGACGGTGAAGAACAGGCCACCGGTGACCAACAAAGCGCCGCCCAACAGTGTTGCCCACTGCTTGATACTTGCCGGAATTTCGTCAAAATTCGCCATGATCTCCGCCTCTTATGACTTCCCTTTTTCGCAGCTCAACGTGAACTGGAACGCCTGCATATCTTTCAACGAAGGCTCCTGATACGTTTCTTTGATCTCGATATTGTGGAAATAGCCCGTTTTTTGCAGATTGCCGATCAGATTTGCGACGGCATCCGTGCTAAGCGCCATGCCTTGGATGTCCACACTGTTGCCTTCGTCCTTCATGGTGTCGAGCCAGACGGCTTCGGTACCGTTGACGGTGTCACCCATCATGGCCATCAGACTGACAGGGCCCGATTGGTTAGCGCGCAACTGATCAATCACATCAACTCGGCGCTTGTACGCATCCGCTTGCTTCTGGCGATCGAGGTAGCGAGCTTTTACATCGGCCAGTTCACGGTTCTTGCGCTCCGCGACCTGCATTTTCGCGTCAATAGCCTTCTTGTGCGTATCAAGCTGATGCCAGTAGCTGAAATTGAGCACACCGACGAGGCCAATCACGATCAGGGCTTTGACGCGTGGAGATCCCACGTCGCCGACTTCCATGACCGGAGCCGAGACCATGCCTCCACGCTTGTTCTTTGCTTTCGCAACTCCCAGCAGGTTGATTTTGATCATAGGTTTTCAAAACTCCTTAAAGCCAAACCCACCGCCACAGCCATCTGGCCCGCATTCTGCTCGATCAATTCCACACCCTTGCCCTGAGGGGACGTAATGCGTTGAAAAGGGTTCAGAATTTCGACGGGCAGAGAGAATTCCTGCCGCAGCGCCTCGACTAAACCCGGAACTTTTGAGGATCCGCCGGCCACATAAATCTTCTCGATATGCTCGCCCGAAGCGCTGGCGCGGAAGAAGTCAAACGTTTTCTGGATTTCGAGCACGATGATTTCGGTTACCTGCTGCAAAATCGGCGTCTTGGCATCTTCGCTCACCGTCCCGACTTTGTTGCCCAGCTTCAGAGATTCGGCATCATCGAAACTCAAATCCAGTTCCTTCTGGAGCGAATCGGTGTACTGGTGCCCGCCCACGCTAACGTCGCGCGGGAACAACGGTGTCGTGCCTTTCACGATGTTGATGTTCATCACGCTCGCACCCAGGTTCAACAAAGCCACCACCTGTCCCGGCGCCGGTTCGTAGTTGTACTCGTAGCAGTTCTGGAGCGCCAGAGAATCGATGTCCACGATAGCGGGGGTGCGGCCGGCCATCGAGAGCACGTTGGTGTAGTTAAGAATCTTGTCCTTTTTCACGGCCACGAGCAGTACGTCCATCTGCGGACTGCCAGAATCCTCGGAGAGAATCTGGTAATCCAGATTGACGTCGGCCAAATCGAAGGGAATATGCTGCGCCGCTTCCTTCTCGATGGTTTCGGCGAGTTCCTGGTCGCTCATGGTCGGCAGCGATATTTTCTTCACGATGACAGAGTGGCCGCTGACCGCGGTCGCGACCTGCTTAGTCTTGATCTGGTTGTCGACGAACAGCTTGGAAATCGCGCTCGATACGGTGCCCGAGTCCACGATCATTGAATCGACGACGATATCTGGAGCCAGCGGCTCCAGGCCGAGGTGCGTGACCTCGATGCCCGCGCGGGTCTTTTTCAGCTCCACGGCCTTGATGCTCGAGGACCCCACATCCAAACCCACAATCGATTTCGATCCCATTCCAAACATGTGGCCACCTTTGCTCGTTTATGTCGCGCGGGCTGCATCCCGCGTTCCCTGCTAAACTCCGGCTGACTTTCCAGCCGCCTTAGATTTCTCTGAGCGTCCGTCGCTTTGCGATGACTTCTCTTCCATCCACTGGTCGAGCTTCGACTTCTTGAAACGCCAGCGGTTGCCCAGCTTGAACGCCGGGATCGTCTGTTCGCCCACGTACTTGTAAAGCGTGTCCGGACTCACGCCCAGGTATTGCGACGCCTGGCGAATGTTCATCACTTCCCGCGAGTCGGCCATATTTCCCTTGTGTGCCCCTATCTGAACTGCCTTCCGGGGAATCACAGTGAGCCGAGCATATATCAACGCGAAAATCAGGAAGCCTCCGGCCTAATTACGCGTTTTACTGGGTTTTTTGGGGTTTTTCTGGATAGTAATGAAAATGCAGTTACATTGTAGTTCTATATATTGTGTTCTCGTTGATACGTATGTCTATTACTTGCGCAGAGCGAGGGGTGCTCGCAGACCATTACCGGGAACCATAACCAAAGTACCAGAGACGGTACGGAAGTCGTTGTACGCGCGGAAGAAACAGGGATAGAAACGGCCGGAAACCCCCACAAGAATGGGTAAATCGTGGGCGTTCTTTAATGTGAATAGCTTGGGGTTGTGTTCAGAACTGGAGTTCCGAGGACGGCATCGGTATTAGAAACTCCGCGGCTGACAGCCAGCCGACCGTCGCGAGACCATGCCTGAGAACTGATGTTCATGTCGGTAAAGTGGGTGATTTGAGTCGGCTTACCGCCGGCGACAGGGACGGACCAAAGATTGTCCGCATCCCCCTGTCGCAACTTATAGGCGATCGAGCGACCGTCTGGCGTCCATGCGAAATTTGCATCCCGATACGCCTGGACATCTAAAAATATTGGCGCCATACGCGTCACTTCAGGTGGCGTCTTAGAAATATCCAAGACCGCGGGAACATGCTCGCCATTCTCGCCGCGAATCACCGCGAAGAGATGATGGGTGTCGGGCGAGACCGCCATCCCATCGCCGAAGATAAAGCCAGACCACGCTTGGATCGGAGCGCCACCATCAATTGAAACCTTTGTGAGGGTCTGGCCCAGTTCTTTGGTGAAGTGAACGAAGTAAGCCCAGGTTCCCTCAGAAGCAAGTACCGGAGAACCGAAGGTCAGCTTCGGGTCGGTCAATTCAACAAGTTGAGAGCCATCCAGGTTCACGCGCAGCAACTGAGGCTGGGGAAATCTTAGCGAAAAAATAACTTTGCCACTGGGAGATACGCTGGGGTCAGAGAAACCAGCTTCGTTCTTCTGGAAAATGGCGTGCGCATTGCTCCCATCGGCATTTACCACCCAAAGTTGACCCTGACGGCCAAAGTCTCGGGTCATCACGAGCTGTCCATCCCGGGTCCAGGTAAGACCTTCTTTGCCATCTGCCGTAGTTGAGCTCGTGGATATGACTTTAAAGTCGGAGACGCCCTTGGACGCGACAAAAACCGAATCCTGAGGCGCGGCATGCAATGTAATCATGGCGCCGTTCGAGGCGATGGAGACACCCTGATAACCGACAAAATCATCCGTGAGCTTGGTCTTCTGGCCGCTGGGATATGCCACATCCCAAATCTGTGGAGCGCTATTGCGCTCGTCGTTCATAGAAATCAGGAAACCGGTGCTCTGAGGGGTCCAGTTAAAACCATAGGCGAAACCTGGCAGTTCGATCAGTTGCGGCGGAGCCTTGAGATCGGCCAGTTGTAGTACTGCGATTTTCGAAACCAAGGCGTCCCCTAAGAAATCGTAAACGAAAGCAACACGCGCTCCGTCCGGCGACCATTGCGGCACGTCAAACGTATCCCGCCCTACCGCGATGGAAGACAAATAGGTACCATCGGCGGAATTGAATGCGGTCGTTTCACCTGTTCCGTCGGTCCCGGCGATAATTAACTGCGTCCCGACAGTTTTTGGGTCCCCGCGGACGAAAGCCAGCCGTTTGCTATCTGGCGAAAAACCTACACTGGACGCCGCATTCGTAAAGACAACCCGTACCTGCCCTCCTAGAATGGGTACCGATTTGATGGATTCCTCCGCGAAGAAATAGACATAATCTCCGCTCGGGCTAAATGCCGGTTCCTGACAGCAACCCGCGCCCGCCGGAACGATCTCAACGTCACTGCCTGTGGCAATCGAGAGAGTATGCAGCGTAAAGCCTTCGGGTTTGCTCAACACGTAGGCAAGAAATTTTCCATCCGGCGAAATGACGGCGTTTTGAACTTTGCCGCTGAAGGTGAGTTGACGGAATGAATACTGCGTGGGCGCGCTCTTTGTGGCTCTATGCCCAAGCATGTAGAAAGCCACAATCGCGCAAACCGCCAAAACCATCCCACCCGCCAATAGCGGCCATCGTCTGCGCAGGAGGCCAGCCGCGATTTGACTGTCGGAGGTGTGCGCCGCAATGGACGCCGAGCTAGCGCCCTTCGTCGAAACAGCACCCCCTTGCTCATCGGCAAGGTGTGTTCCGGCCGCAGAGATTCCCGACCGACTGGAATCGATATCCCGCTTGAGCCGTTGCAGGTCGGCCCGCATTTCCGAAGCATGCTGATAACGCAGATTGCGATCTTTCTCCAGCGCCTTGTTAATGATGCGTTCCAACTCGGCCGGCATGTCCGGATTTAAGCGCACGGCGGAAGCCGGAGCGGAATCGAGAATCGCCTTGAAAATCACTCCGGAGCTTTCGCCGCGAAAAGGCACAAGTCCGGTCGACATTTCATAGAGCACCGCCCCAAAAGAAAACAAATCGGTGCGAGCATCGAGCTCTTTAGCCCGCACCTGTTCGGGCGACATGTAGGCGACTGTGCCGAGCGTCGATCCGGGACTGGTTAGATGCTGTCCCTCCATGCTGCCGGTCATGGTGTTGGCGGAGGCAATCTGGCTCGACGAACCGTCTTTCGCCGCGACTTTCGCCAGACCAAAATCAAGCACCTTGGCGTGGCCGCGATCGGTGACAAAGATGTTTGCCGGCTTAATGTCGCGATGCACAATCCCCTTCGAATGCGCGGCATCCAGGGCATCTGCAATTTCGATGGCCAGCGGCAACATCGTTTCGGCATCCATCGGTCTCGACCCGATGCGGTGCTTCAGCGTTAAGCCCTCGAGATACTCCATGACGATGTAAGTCTGCCCGTCCTGGTTACCAATCTCATGAATGGTGCAAATATTCGGGTGATTCAAGGCCGACGCCGCACGAGCTTCGCGGCGGAAGCGCTCAAGCGCGCCGGGATCGTTGGCGAGATCATTAGGCAGAAATTTGAGGGCAACAAATCGGCCAAGCGAAAGGTCTTCGGCCTTATAAACCACACCCATGCCCCCGCCGCCCAACTTGTCAATGACCCGGTAGTGAGAGATGGTTTGCCCAATCATAGTTTGGCCGAATTATGGATGTGGGAATGGTATTGATTGCGGAGCTGAGCCGTCAACCAACGATCAAGGGGAAATCTGGGTGATTACTCCCTGCCCAGCAGGATCACGGAATAGTCACCGATCGGAATCGTGGCACTGTAGGGTTGGCCGTCATAATGAATATTCTGAGCGGTGACGGGCCCGCTAGGGCCGACATTTCCGAAATCGCTGCTGTAGGTTGTGCTGTCGCTGTTGAATAGGACTTGCCATGTTCCCCCGTAAGGCAGCCCGATCTCGTAGCCTGCGCTGAAAACTGTTCCACTCAGGTTTGCGATAACGATAACATCGTCGGAGCCCGGCGCGCTCTGCTTATATCTGTCGTATACGAGAACATCGTTTTTCTTGTCCTGCTGATAAATGTTCAAATCGGGGTCCGTAAGGCCGGGAGAGTTGCCTGCTGCATTCGTTCGCAGACCCACCAGATTTCCGTAGAGCTGCACAATTCCCGACCAGGTGGTGGCGTTTTGCCAATTCAATGTGGTCTTGTTATCCAGCCAGCTTGGATCGAGGAATTCGTCGCCCATGTAGATCATAGGAATTTCCGGCGAGGTAAAAAGAATCGCCGCGCCCAGCGCAGCTTTCTTGCGTGCGAGGCGGCTCGTCGGATCTTGCGGATCAACGAGCTGGTAGAGCCGAGAATTCTTCGTTGTTAGCTCGTTGTGCGACTCGACGTAGGCGACGCTTTGCAGATATACGTTGTTGAAGGTCGACGTCATGCCGGAGACGACGTCAGCCAGGCTGATTGGATTCGACGACGGGAAATCTTTACGAATGAAATAGCTCAACGTCGCGTTCCACTGCGAGTCAAAGCCCAGGCCACCGCTCGCGACGGGCAATGTATCGGAAGATTGCTTTTTACTGAAAGATAAGTCTTCGGCGATTTTGAATGAATGAGCCCAAGCGGTATTAGCGCTTTGCAGGAGCTTCACCCCGTCGGGCAATGCGACTCCCGGTTTCCCGGTATTGGGGTCGTTTCCCACGCCCCCACTCCATGCGTTGTAGATATTCGAAACAGAATCCCAGCGCAGCCCATCGGCGTGGTATTCGTTGAACCACATGGCAATCTGCCCTGAAACGTAATCTTGCGTGATTGGGTAGGAATAATCCGGCCTAGGCCCCCAAGGCGATTGTTCGCGGTCGCCGGTCGAGGCCACTTCATCGTAGAAATAAATACCGCCCGGGAAATTCGTCGTGTTCCAGCCATCAAAGTCATAATCCGCTAAGTCAAACGGTCCCCAGTGATTGTGAACCACGTCGAAAATGACGGCGAGACCTTGCTGATGGCAGGCATCAACGAAAGCCTTTAGATTGTCTGGGCCTCCATATTCGTCGTTGTCCACTGCGTACTGATCGCTGGGCCCATAGGGATTGCCGTAGATTCCATCGAACTGGGTAACAGGCAGGAGCTCGACGGCGGTAAATCCCATGCCGCTGATTTCGCCAAGTCTCTCGAGCGAGGATTGAAATGTTCCCCAGCCCAATGGGCCAGCGTTGAATTGACCAGTGTCCATTTCGTAGATCGCGAGTTTGTTCAACGGCGGAGGCTGGAAATTCTGGTCATGCCAGACATAAGTTGTGGGATCGTAGGTGATGGCGTGGCCATTGTGTGCGTGCGTAACCTCTCGTGCGTTGGGATCGCGGCGTGTGACCGAGCCAAAGCCCGGCGTGGTAATCACGTAGTCGTAATATTGGCCGACGCCGATGCCGGGGACATCTACACACCAATAACCGGAAGTACCTTGAGCGATTGAAGCAACGGATTGATTTGTGATCGGACTCTTGACCGAGACGGAGGACGCATGAGGCGCCCACACGCGGAAAGAAACGCCCTGATACGGCCCACCGGGCGGGTACGGAACATTGCCCGCAACTTCGCCAGCATGACATTGGGCGAAACAGACTGTAGCGCTTAAGACGAGTAGCGTTGTACTCCCTAGCGCGCGCAGCATGCGTCAGTACTCTGCCAGTGCCTTCATTGCCTCAAACAAATCGTTCGCCTGAGGCAGAATGACATCTTCGAGAATCGGCTGATAGGCGACGAAGACGTCTTTCGCGGCGACACGCTTCACCGGTGCATCGAGATGATCGAAGAGCTGCTCGGCGATGCGGGCCGCGATCTCTGCGCCATATCCCCAGCTCAACGTGTCTTCGTGCGCCACGATCACGCGGTTGGTTTTCTTAACCGAAGTCTCGATCGCGTCCCAGTCGAATGGGTTGAGGCAGCGCAGGTCAATAACCTCCACACTGACGTTATGCTCGCGTTCCATCTTCTGTGCTGATTGCAATGCCCGCGGAACCACGGCCCCGTAAGTGATGATCGTCATGTCCGCGCCCGGCTGCGCGATGCGCGCTTTGCCGAAGGGAATCATGTACTCAGGCCCAGGATTCGGCGCACGGCCGTAGGTTTCCCGATACAAACGCTTGTGTTCGAGGAACAGCACCGGATCATCGCAGCGAATGGCAGTGCGCAATAAGCCGGCAGCATCGAGAGCGTTCGAAGGAAACACTACTCGAAGACCCGGAATGTGCGTGAACGTGCTCTCGCCGCATTGCGAGTGGTAAATCGCGCCGCCGGTAAGATACCCGCCAATTGCGACTCGAACCACGGCAGGCGCAGAAAACGCATTGTTGGAGCGCCAGCGAATCAGCGGCAATTCGTCACGCAGTTGCATCATCGCCGGCCATATGTAGTCAAAGAACTGAATTTCGACCACCGGCTTCATTCCCCGTGTCGCCATGCCAGTGGCGCGGCCGACGATGTTGGCTTCCGCCAGCGGAGAGTTGAAAACGCGATCCGAACCAAACTCACCCTGCAACCCGGCGGTGAGCTTAAACACCCCGCCTTTGCCCTTCACCGACTTGTCGCGGAGGTACTCTTCGCGGCTGCAATCGGCCACGTCTTCGCCGAAAATCACGATGCGTTCATCCCGCTTCATTTCGTCACGCAGGGTTGAGTTGATCAGGTCGGCCATGGTTTTCGGCGCCGGATGCTTGCCATCAGCCGCAGCGACGCTGCCAGCCGGGGCTGTATCAAACACGGCGGAAGTAGGATCCAGGTCTGGAGAATAAACATACTTCTCGACGGAGTCGGTTGCAGGGAAAGCCGCAACCAGAGCGCGATCCGTGGCATCCTGCAATTCGTCTTCCACCTGTTTTTCCAGCTTATTGATGCCCTGCTCGTCGAGAATTCCTTCGCGAATCAGCAGCATCTGCAAACGCATGATGGGATCGCGAGCAGCGTCACGCTGGCGCTCCGCCTCGGGGCGGTAAAGCTTTTCGTCGTCGGACAGAGAGTGGGAATAGGGACGTATTACGTGCGCATGAAGGAACGCCGGACCAAGTCCCTCGCGGCAATAGGCCGCCGAGCGAGAAAACGCGGCGTAGCTCGAAACCAAATCAGTTCCATCTATTTCCTCGAAGTGAAAATTGGGGAACCCGGAAACAAGTTTCGAAATATTGCCACCCGCGGTCTGCACTTCGACCGGGACCGAAATCGCGTATTCATTATCCTGCACAACAAAAATCACAGGCAGCTTGCGATTGGCGGCCGTATTCATCGCTTCCCAGAATTCGCCTTCGCTGCTGGTACCGTCGCCCAGTGAAACATACGTCAGTTCATCGCCGGCAAATTTTACGTCTTTAAATTGCCGGTAATCGCCGTCAACGCGGGCCGCCGCCTTGGGATGAGCGGCAAAATATCGCCCGGCCTCGGCGCATCCCACGGCCTGTAAAACCTGCGTGCCTGTCGGGGACGACTGTGTGACTACGTTCAAATTCTTGAAGCCCCAATGGGAGGGCATCTGGCGGCCGCCAGATTGGGGATCATCGGCCGCCCCGACCGCCGTTAAGAGCATTTCGTATGCAGTCGCGCCTAAGGCAAGGCACAAAGCGCGATCGCGATAGTAGGGGTAATACCAGTCAGTCGGGCGCAGCGCCAGCCCAGCCGCCACCCCGATCGCTTCGTGTCCGGCACCCGAAATCTGAAAGAAAATCTTCTGTTGCCGCTTGAGCAGGATCTCGCGGTCATCCAGCTTACGCGACATGTACATGATGCGATAGGCCTGCACCATCTGGGCGCGCGAAAGTCCCTCGTAAGTTTTTGTGGCGGTCAGACTTGCCTTACTCATGACCGCAACTTTGGATGGAGTCTTGGAGCTTGTCGCCATCGAATACCTGCCAGCGGGGATTGAGAATACATCTAATTGTAAATCCCAAGAGAAATTCGCACATAGAGAATTAATGGCAGATTGGATAGAGCCGGAAGTCTCTCTCCGAAGGACTCGGTTGGGCGGTCCAGCCAATGGAAGCCCCCTGCTTGGCCACTCGCGAGGCAGCCGTTAAGATATTGAGTGGTCAAGTTTCTATGCCAATTCGACCCCGCGAAAATCAAGTTCCTCATCTTTGATTTGGACGGCACATTGATCGACTCCCGCCTCGACCTGATTCACTCCATCAATGCCATGTTGCGCCATCTGGGGCGCCCGGAATTGCCGGGCGAGGTCGTCGCCTCGTATGTCGGAGATGGCGCGCCTATGCTAGTACGGCGAGCGTTGGGCGATCCCGAAGACGAAAAGTTGGTACAGGAAGCGCTGGAATTTTTCCTCGCCTACTATCGCATTCACAAGCTGGATTTCACGCATGTCTATCCCGGAATCAAGGAATCGTTGACGGCTCTGCACGCTTCGGGACGAAAAATGGCAGTGCTGTCGAACAAGCCGGTTCATCCTTCGCGAGCCATAGTCGACGCTCTCGGATTGGGAGAATTTTTCATGCGCGTGTATGGCGGTAACAGCTTCCCGACAAAGAAGCCCGATCCGCAGGGTGCGAAGGCATTGCTGCATGAGACTGGATACAACGCTGGAGAAACATTAATTATCGGTGACTCGTCCGTGGATGTCCTGACCGGGCGCAACAGTGGAATTCGCGTCTGCGGCGTCACGTATGGATTTGCGCCACATACATTGCAAAATGCGCCCCCCGATGTGCTACTGGATGCGCCGGCCGATTTGGCAGAACTGTTCAGTTATCCAGGTTGATTGAACCACCGAGTTCGCTGAGAAAGCCGAGAGAATACTGGTCTCAACGATTCCCTGTGTCCTCCATGGTTAATGCTTCCGGCCACGCCTTCATTTACACTTCCGCCAGATGGAAAATTTCACTCCTGCCGAACTGCGCAAGCTTCGCAGCCTGAAGACTCCTTATGGAATCCAGCGCTTTCTCGACGATATGCCTTACCACCTCGCCGACACGTCGTTTTCTCCGCGGTTCGTGCTCCGCGAAAACACTTCGCATTGTTTCGAGGGAGCGATGTTGGCTGCCGCTGCTCTTCGCGTCAATGGATACCCACCCCTGGTTCTCGATCTGGAAGCCGAGAACGATACGGACCACGTGATTGCGATTTATAAAGAACGCGGCCATTGGGGAGCAGTCGCCAAATCGAATTACACGGGATGCCGTTATCGCGAGCCAATCTACAGGTCACTACGCGAACTGGCCTTGAGCTATTTTGAGGTTTATTTCAATTTGCGACGTGAGCGAACCTTGCGGACGTTTTCCCGGCCTGTGAATTTGAAGCGCTTCGACAACCAAAATTGGATGACCACCCAGGACCCACTCTGGTTCATCGCCGAATATCTCTTCACCATCCATCACACACCGCTACTGAAAGCCGGACTCGCGAAGAAACTCCATCGTCTCGATGACCGATCCTTTCGTGCTGGTTGCCTCGGGCGCGCGGAGAAATAATGCGTTGCAACTCTACCCGCACGGGCGTGTTCTAATTCTTCATGCGTTCTGCACGCGTTTGTGTCACGTTATTCCTCGGCTTCCTGTTCGTCGCTTCCGCCCAACCAGCGCTCGCCCAAAGCGGTACTCCTCTGCCCGCTACCGCCGGGACGCTCAGCCAGCAGCAAATTCAGCAACTCATCCGCACGGTCGCCGACAAGGATATTGAAAACGACAAAAAACTGGCCGACTACACATACGTCGAACATGGCGTCGAGCAACGCTTGGATGGCAAAGGCCAGGTCAAGTCCACAGAATCGAAGACCTACGAAATTCTGGAAATAGCCGGGGAGCAGGTACGGCGCTTGATTGCGAAGGATGGCAAACCGCTCAGCGAGAAAGAAGCGGCCAAAGAAGACGAAAAGATCCAGAAGATTATCGACAAGCACAAGAACGAGTCAGAAGAAGATCGTCGCAAGGAACAGGAGAAGCAGTCCAAAGAAATCGAGGAGAACCGCCAGTTCGAGAAAGAAGTCGCCGACGCCTATAACTTTACGCTCACCGGCATCGAGCAATATGAAGGGCGTGATACCTATGTCATCGAGGCCACGCCGCGGCCGGGATTTCAACCGCACGTCAAAGACGCCAATTTACTTCCGAAATTCAAGTTTCGCGCCTGGATCGACAAAGACGAACTGCAATGGGCTCGGATTGAGATAGAAGCGATCGACACAGTCTCGTTCGGCCTGTTCCTGGCACGCATCCACAAAGGCACGCGCATCGTCATCGATCAGACTCGTGTTAACGATGAAGTGTGGCTGCCGAAGCACGTCGCGGTAAAATTCGACGCACGCATCGCCTTATTCAAGGAGCTAGCCGCGAATCTTGATTTCGTCTATAGCGATTACAAGAAATTCCGGACTGATATTAAAATTCTTCCCCCAACCCTGCCGTCTGCTTCCCAGCCCTGAGAGCGGGACCACGGAACAGAAGCAGCAAAGAAGGGGCGGATTAAGGCGTTACCCGAAAGAGAACCCCGTTGCCGCTGGCTCCGCCTTGATTCGTCGTTCCGTAAAGATTGCCTTTTTTATCCTCGACCAGATTGCTGAACGAATAAAGGCCGTCTTTGCCGCCGGTAAACGTATAGAGCTGGTTGTACGTCCATGTGCCGCCGGCATTGCTCAGCTCATAAACCGTTCCCGCATTGTTGACGCCATCGCAGTGAGTCGTCGCGAAGATATTGCCGGAGGCATCAAGCATCAAGTCGCGGAATGTTCCTGACACGCCCCAGCCATCGAGGCCGTAAATCACGTTAAAATTCCAGGTTCCGTTTGATGGCGTGAGTTCGAAAACCGTTCCGCCACCGCCGCCGGCGCCTGTGCCACCTTGGGTTGAAGTGCCGTAGAGGTTGCCCGCCTTATCAAACGTCAAACCGCCGTAGGGCGTCCCGCCATCGTCACCGAGGGCAAAATGGTGAAGGATCGTTTCCGTCCACCCGGATTGCGATGGCGACAACTCAAAAACAATTCCGTATGAGTAAAGGCCACCTTGCGAAGTCGTACCGTAAACATTTCCAGCCGCATCGAGGGTTACGCCCGCAACTGGTTGCGCCCCGTCATTCGCTCCACCAAAGTTGTAGAGCACGGTCTCGTTGTTCTTGGCCGTAATTTCAAAAACGGTTCCGCTGCCGAGGCTTCCCCCTGACATCGTCGTCCCGTAGAGGTGGCCGGCCGCGTCCATCGCCAAACGTGCTTCAGGATTGCCGCCATCGTTCCCGCCGGTGAAGGAGTACAGAACAACCTCACCATGGGATGTGACTTCGTAAACCACGCCGTATCCATAAGCTCCACCGGAGTATGTGGTCCCGTAAAGATTTCCCGCGGCGTCCATAATCAAGCTGGATTCGGGCGTACCGCCATCAGCGCCACCGGTAAAGCTATGCAGCACAGCCTCGCCGTGGATATTAAAGCGAACCACCGCCCCCTGCTCGTGGGCTCCTCCGCTGCTGGTGGTGCCATAAATGTTTTGCCCGGCTGAATCCATCACAAAACCAGCCAGCGGGTTTCCCCCATCGCGACCACCCGTGAAGCTATGCAAGACAGTGAATGTCTGGGCTTGGGTCAACGAACTGCCGACTAAACCAAACGCAAAAGCAAAAACGAGTACACGCATTTTTGTAAGAGATACGAACTTGGTTTCCATAGGCCTGCTGTTCCCTGAGAGAGGTGAGTGGTTTCGTCGAATGCCCTGTCCAGCAGGCATTCCAGAAGTATTTGGAGTTTCCTATATAAGTCTGAATGTTGTCAATAATGATTAGTGCGACATCTCCGTTTTCATACTCGCGGGTGCACGATGTTGCACATGTAAGCTCAACATTTGCAACGATCATCCTTGCAGGCGGCGCGAATGTTAAAATTTGACACTTAGTGACTTCGTCTCCCACAACCAAGCCTCGCAGCGCCGTTTCGGCGCCGGTGGCGGCTGTTCCGCTTCTTGACCTTCGGCGCCAGTACAAAGAAATCAGAGAAGAGGTTCTTGCGGCGATCGAGCGCGTCTGCGCGTCGCAGCAATTCGTTCTGGGCCCGGAAGTCGAAGCTCTTGAAAGAGAAATCGCCGCATATACGGGCGCGACCGAGGCCGTGGGATGCGCCTCGGGGACGGATGCACTCTGGCTGGCACTGGCGGCGGCAGGCGTCGGCCCGGGTGATTTCGTTATTACGACGGCGTTTAGCTTTTTCGCATCTGCCAGCGCTATCGTGCGCGCCGGCGCCAAGCCCGTTCTGCTGGATGTCGATCCAGAGACCTTGAATCTCGATCCAAGCCTGGTAGCGGCGAAGCTGCAACGCGGAGGATCTTACAGAGTTCGGGCAATTCTTCCTGTGCATCTTTATGGGCAATGCGCAGATATGAATGCCTTGCAATCAATTTCGGAAGAATTCAAGATTCCGATTATCGAAGACGCCGCGCAGGCGATTGGCGCAAAATGGAATGGCAAGCCCGCGGGGTCTTTAGGCTTGGCCGCGGCTTTCAGCTTTTATCCAACCAAGAATCTTAGCGCTTACGGAGATGCCGGCTTGGTCACGACGGGCGACCCCGAACTCGCTGAGCACATGCGCCGGCTGCGGAATCATGGCAGTCCGCGACGCTACTATCACGAGGAGTTTGGCTGGAACGCGCGTATGGATGGAATCCAGGCGGCCGTGCTCCGGGTCAAGCTCAAGCATATTGACCGTTGGAACCAGAAACGCCGTGAACATGCTTTCGCCTACGACCGTCTATTTGAAGAAGCCGGCCTAGTTTCATCAAAGCACGACGCCCCAATCCGTCCGCTGAGCCGGGCTGCGCAAGCACACCACGTTTTTCATCAATATGTCGTGCGCGCAGATCGACGCGATGATTTGCGAAAATTTCTAGCGGACCGAAAAATCGGCACGGAAGTTTACTATCCGGTGCCGCTGCACTTGCAAGAATGTTTTGTTTATCTGGGGTATCGCGAAGGCGACTTACCCGCGTCCGAACGCGCGGCTGCCGAAGTACTGGCATTACCCATGTTCCCGGAATTGACGGAAGCGGAACAAAAGTGGGTGGTGGAAAGCATTGCCGCTTTCTATTCGTAGGTTTACCTGCGCTTTCGCGGTTTGACCGGCTCTTCGCCAGGCGCCAGCACGCGTTTCACAATGGGCGTCTCCAGTTTATATTTGCGCTCACTCACATTGCCGCTATCGTCCTTCACGCGCACAACGAAAACAGGCAAAATACCTTCCTTGTCGAAATTTTCCTGCGTAACCGTTAAGGGGAAGACCCCATTCAGATCGTGCTCGCGGTACGCCGTTTCATAGCGATGGCGTTTTACGTTCCAGGTGAACACGCGAATTTGATTGAAGTCGAAGGGCATGCCATCTTTCGCTTCGGTCAAGGCCACGAGATACTGCGAGACTTTCTTATCTCCATCCGCAACCTGGTCCAGGGCGAACACCGCGACCATGCGCTGGCCTTCGGCATATTCTGCAATTTCGAGCGGAACATCCACATCCACCATGCGCGCCAGCACCCAACCAACGTGACCTTGTGACTCACGAATCAGCCACCAGTCTTCCATCGGAACGCCTTTGCCCTCTTCCACCGCAGGTTTGATGCCCCCGGGAAGAACTTTCTCGACCGTGGCTCGCTTGAGCAGCACGAGCTTTGCCCCTTCGCTCAATTGAAAAAGATGGTCGGTATCGCGGCCGGGCGTGAGATGGAGGTTGGTCTCGTTGCGGGTGGTTCCGTTTGCCTGAGGAGGATCGCTCTGCTCCTGCGTGGCTAATTTCTGGAAGCCGTCAAAAATTTGCTGGCTCACCAGGTAACGTTGCTCGATCCAGCCTTCTTCGCCTTTTGCCGTCCGGACACGGGCAAAGCGACGGTCTTTTTCCAGCACTTCAACCTGGTCGCCGTTTTTGACCAGACCCGTTTTGTTATAAACAGCCGCCATGTGGTCGCGCAGAATCGCCTGAGGAGCTGAAACGTATGCAGTTTCAAGTGAGTGGCGATGCCGCCGCCAACAGCCGGAAGGCAGAACGACCGTGAGAAGCAAGAGCGCGGAAAGACGAGAAAACTTTTTCACGGGATTCTATTGCTCACTATAGCGCACGCCTGCCTTTTCCTTCCTCATGGTTTTGGTTCCTACAGCTGCCGGCACACGCGCACTCAGGGCAGATGGAAGGAACGCCATCACAGAGTTCGATGGCAAAAATGATGGCAAAAATAACGAAAACCGAGACATAGCGAATCTACGGAAGTTGACAGGCGCGTTGGAAAGTCGGTTGGTCGTTTTATCAATCGAGAAATCCGGCGCTCTTACCCGCTTGCTTTCAACCACTTGCAGGCATGTACTAGTGAGTCAAAAATTGGCATGTAAACAACTGAAAATAAATAACTTACATATGGCCGTTAAAACGATTTAGTTTTGCGTTTACGGGCCATAAATTCAATTGTGACCTCATAGGTTGGTTTCGGCTTGGTTTTTGCGTCCTGAAGGCACGCAGCGAATTGTAGCGCCACCGGGGAAACGGATCGGACCTGCTGGTTTCGGCTCGCGAGGGAAAATTAGGAACATGAGGCAGATAAATCGTAGAGCGCACGCTCGCGCTTTCTAGTCGCCGAAGCACATCCCGATAGAGCGTGCCGCATGAACTAATTCGCCGTTCGGATCAACGCGCTTAAGTTGATGAATGGCCTGGGCGATTTCCACGGCGCCGATTCGTTCGTTGCGGAGGCACACCATCTTGCCAAAATCACCGCGCGCGATTAGATCCACGGCAGCTACGCCGAAGCGGGTGCCGAGAATGCGGTCAAAGGGCGTAGGCGAGCCACCACGCTGAATGTGGCCGAGCACGCTCACACGCACCTCTTTGCCCGTGCCGTCGGCGACGGCATCGCCAATGCGGTTGGCGACAGATCCGGTGCGGCGTTGCTCTTTCCACTGGTCGAGCTTGACGCCTTCGGCCACCACGATGATGGTAAAAGGCTTGCCCTGTTCTTCGCGTTGTTTGACGTGTTCGCAGATGGCCCCGATCGAGAACGGGATTTCCGGAATCAGAATTACATGCGCGCCGCCCGCCATCCCCGCTTCCAGCGCGATCCAGCCGGCATCGCGCCCCATGACTTCGACGACCATGATGCGGTGGTGCGATTCGGCCGTCGTGTGAATTTTGTCTACGGCGTCGGTGGCAGTGGTAAGCGCGGTATCGAAACCAAATGTGATTTCGGTTGCACCCAAGTCGTTGTCGATGGTTTTGGGTACACCGACAACGTTTAATCCTTTGCGAAAGAGCTCTAGAGCGATAGTTTGTGAGCCGTCGCCGCCGATGGTGATGACCGCATCAATCCCCAGCTTCTTTGCATTTTCGATGACATGTTGAGAGATATCGCGCTTTAGTTCCACACCGTTCTCGGTCGTGACGTACTCAAAGGGGTTGCCACGATTGGTCGTGCCGAGAATCGTGCCGCCGCGCGGAAGAATTCCGCTAACGCTTTGCAGCGTCAGTTCGCGGGCGCGCTCAGGGAAGATGAGGCCATCGAAGCCGTCGGGGATGCCAATGACCTTCCAGTTGTATTTGAGGATGGCAGACTTGACCGCCGCGCGAATGACGGCGTTAAGTCCGGGAGCGTCTCCGCCCCCGGTGCTGATGCCTATGCAGCGGATGGATGCCATGCCCCGTTAGTTGGTCGCCGTGATCGTAGCGTTGGCGGCGATGGTACTTGTGTTGCTGACATACGTGGCAGTTAATGTCGCGACCTCGCCCGCTACGGCCGTTGAGTTCGCCAAAACGGTTATGGAAGTCGTGCCTTGGCCCTGAACCGTAAAGTCGCTCGTGCTGCCGACGCTCGTGTTTGAAATCGTCCATGTAACGGTTGAAGTCACGTCCACGGGCTGCGAACTTCCCGAAACTGTCGCCGAGCACGTAAAGGGGACAGTCGTGCCGCCGTTGATGCGGACGGTGGCCGTGGTTGGATTGATCTTGATGGAAGTGACGTTGGCAAGCACCACCGTGACTGCGGCAGTTCCACTCGTGGTCCCAGACTCCCCCGTAATGGTTGCAGATCCTACGTTAACGCCAGTTACAACCCCAGAATTGCTGATGCTTGCGACCGTATCATCAGAAGTTGACCAGACTACGCCAGTTGTAAGATTCTTCGTGCTGCCGTCGTTATATGTACCGGTTGCCGTCATTTGCTGCGTGGCACCTTGATTCAAGTTGAGGCTGGCAGGGCCAATCGTGACCGTACTGAGCACCGGATTCTGGAAAAACCCTGTGCAACTAGTGGCGGAGAGGAGCGAAAGCACCGTTGCCAAAGAGGCCAAAACTTGTAGTTTGCGCTGAGAAATGAACATGTTAGAGATACGCCTGCGAGACCGTCATTCGGCACGATTCGTCGCGGCGCAAGTGAAATTGTAGCATTCCGCCACCGTTACGCCTAAAGCCAAGAACGCACCAAGGTGCGTCCCTTGCAAGCGAATGATGACGCTGGCACGATGAAACTCCCTTACAAAGCTGTAATCTAATGAATACGTAGGCGAGCGACATCATGCCCTTGATCGACAAATTCGGGCGGCCCATCACCGACCTGCGGCTTTCCATTACCGACCGCTGCAATTACAAGTGCGTCTATTGCCGGACAGGCAATGAAGGTGCGTTGTATGGCGACTTGCCTTTTGAAGAGTATTTGCGAATGGTGCGAGTATTGGTCGGCCTGGGCATCCAGAAGGTTCGCCTGACTGGAGGCGAACCTCTGCTGCGTAAAGGCGTGGTTGAGTTTGTCCGGCAGTTGGCGAAATTAAGCACTCAGAACAACGAACCGCTCGACCTCGCCCTCACTACCAACGGACATCTTCTCGCTGACCTTGCCCAACCCCTGAAAGATGCTGGCCTCAATCGTGTGACCGTCAGCATGGACGCCGTGGATCCGGACCGTTTTGCCCGGATTACGCGCGTGCCCGGCGGATATGAGCATATGCTGGCCGGAATTCGCGCCGCCCGCCGTGCCGGATTGTGGCCGCTGAAAGTGAATTGCGTTCTGATGCGCGGCTTCAACGAAGATCAAATCATTCCCTTCGGCATGTTCGCGCGCGAAGAAGGCGTGATCGTCCGCTTTATCGAATTCATGCCGCTCGAAGAAGACCGCACCTGGTCGCCCACGACTGTGGTGACGCTCGACGAAATTCTTGCCCGCATGAGCGAGTATCGCCCGCTGGTCGAGATTCCGCACGGGCGCTCGGAGACGGCGCGCCGCTATCGTTTTGACGACGGCGTGGGAGAGATTGGAATTATTGCGCCGGTGTCGCATCCCTTTTGCGGACATTGCAGCCGCATCCGCATCACCTCTGACGGCAAGATTCGGACCTGCTTATTTTCTGTCTGGGACCATGATTTATATGGGCAAATGCAGCGCGGGGCGAGCGATGAAGAATTGGCTGAATTTATCCGTGGCGTTATCCAGAAAAAAGAAGAACGCCATCACATCGGCGAACCCGATTTTGTGCCCGCATCGAGGACGATGGTGCACATCGGGGGGTAGAGGTTAAGGCGCCGATTCAAGATTGTGAAGGAACGGATTCAGGACTTGTATACCATCAAGGTTTTGCCCGTCTTGCAAATCTTCCGTCAGCAAATAGCGGCATCCCGTGGCCTTCGCCGCTGCGACGATAAGCGCATCCCAATAACTCAATTGATAACGATCGGTTATGCGCCAACCATATTCGATTAATCCAGCATCTGTGGCGATCGGATTCCACGCAAATAGGTCGCGGACCTGAGCTCGAGCTTCGTCACGTGCCGCCGCACGAATGCGCAGTGCATTGACGTAGAACTCACCGAGGACCTGAAAACTGATTCTCCCACGACGATTTCGCCATAAGTGCTCGTACCAACTTCGAGCGGCTTCTCGCTTGGCGCGATCCGCTTCGTCGACGGCGTAAAGAAGCACATTGGAATCTACGAAAACGAGCGAAGCGGCGCTGATTGAGCTTGGGCTATCCGAAAAATGCTCAGCGGTCGCTGCGGTCATGCGCCTCCTCCCGCGTCAGATAACGTCCTTTGCTCCGCACAAAAGGCGCACGGGCCAGCGTTTGGCGCATTGCCTTGTTGTAAGCGTCGGGTGCGGCCATCTTTTCTTTCAGCAATTCTCCGAGCAGGCGGGAGACGCTGGTATCGCGACGCGCGGCTTCAATGCGCGCCCAACGGGCGACGTCTTCTTCGAGGGTGACAGTGACATTGCGGAGGCGATTGGCGGCTGACACGAAAATAGTGTAACACGACATTAGTGTTTTCGTGCAATGTTGTCTATTTTGTCTAATCTGTCTAAAATAGACACTATGAAAACAGTATCCGCCACGGAGGCGAAACAGCGTTTTGCCGCGATTATTGATGCCGCACAGAGAGAGCCGGTCGTTATACGCCGCCAGAACCGCGATGTGGCTGTAGTGATGTCGCCGGCGGACTATGACAGGATGCGCGGCGCCAGCGTAGTGGAGCTTGACCGGCTTTGCGAGCGCGTAAGCAAACAGGCGGCCAAGCGCGGGATGACCGATAAGATTCTCGCCGAACTCCTCAAAGACTGACGCACAAAAAAACTGATGCGCGAACCCAAACGCGTCGTGGTTGATACAAACGTTTTTGTCAGCTAACTCTTGCGCTTCGACTCAGTACCCGGTCGCGCCGCTGAAAAAGCCACCCATACTGCCGTTCTTCTCGTCTCGCTCTCTACCATGAATGAACTGGCGGACGTTCTGGCGAAAGCCAAGTTCGAATCCTTATGTCACCCGGGAGCAGCAGGCGCACTTCATTCGGCTCATAGCGAACACCGCCGAATTCGTGCCCATTATTCAACTCGTGCGCGAATGTCGCGATTCCAACGACGACAAATTTCTCGAAATCGCTCTAAACGGGCAGGCTGATTTGATTATTACGGGCAAGCATCCTGGTGAATGGCAGCCAGTTTTAGCGAGTAGTAAAGAGTCGCTAATGTGGGCCGAAAGACTCTATTCGTGTTACATGTTTCCTATACACTTATGGCGGCAGGTGCGGAGGTTCCAATGAGAAGCCCATTCGTTGCCGCTGCTCTTGTATTACTCCTTTCCACTCTTTCGTATAGCCAATCACAGGAAAGAGTTCTCTGGAGCTTTGGTGGTGCACCAAATGACGGAAGCCATCCCGTCAGCAGTTTGATAACTGATATGACGGGAAATCTTTACGGCACTACGAACTACGGGGGTGCCAATAACGCGGGAACCGTTTTTGAACTTACGCCTCAATCCGACGGCACGTGGAATGAATCACTTCTTTACAGTTTTTGCTCGCAAGCCAAGTGCGCGGACGGTGAATTCCCGCTAGGAGGCTTGGTAATGGATGGAACTGGAAATCTATTTGGCACAGCGCAATATGGTGGCACGCAATCAGGTTGTCAAGGATCGTTCAATGGTTGCGGTGTTGCATTTGAGCTCTCGCCGCAGATTGATGGAACATGGGTCGAGACTGTGCTATATGATTTTTGTTCTGTTTTTAGCAATAACGTATGCGAAGACGGGTCGGGGCCGAACAGCCAGTTAGTGTTTGATGAGGCTGGCAACTTATACGGTACGAGCCTAGGAGCTATCAGGGGCACCGTTTTCGAGCTATCCCCTGGCTCGAATGGTTGGACCGAATCTGTTCTCTATAAATTCTGTCCAAACGGAGGAAATTCGTGCTCTGACGGTTCATCTCCGATGGGCGGTGTGGCGTTTGATAAGTTAGGTAATCTCTATGGAACCACCCAGCACGGTGGCCGTTACCGCATAGGTGCCGTATTTGAACTCTCGCCAAATAGCGATGGATGGCGTGAAAACGTACTAATCGACTTTTACTACTATGGCAACAGCGTTGCGCCGATCAGTTTTGACGCGGCCGGTAATCTATATAGCACAACACTCGGGAATGTTTTTCAGCTGAATGCGAAGAGTCATGCTCAACGCTCTCGCTTATTCACATCCTCGACCGGTTCATCCAATGCTGGTGTGTTAATTGACGCATCGCGCAATGCACTCTTTGGCGCGGGTTACGGAGGTGGAACAAATGAGGGAGGGACCGTTTGGGAAGTAAGCCCAACTAGAGATCTGGTCCCTATCTACAATTTCTGTTCGCTACCAAATTGCACTGATGGTGCTGGACCGGATGCCAGCCTGATAGAGGACGCATCCGGAAATCTTTACGGCACGACAAAAGTTGGGGGCGTTTCCGATAATGGCGTTGTTTTCGAACTAACGCCGTAGGGCCACCAGTTCCCGGCAGAGGATTGGCCCATTCAGCATAAAAGAAGCCGAAAGCCTCTTAGCGTTTCTTTTCCACTCTCTTTCCTATTCGCAGCTTCTGACGACGATGGAGATACCACAGACTGCCGTAGCCGGCGCTTACGCGAACAAAAACTCCTTCGTTCTCAACTCTTTAATTGTGTCTCTTAGTTTTGCCGCCTTCTCGAATTCAAATCGCTTGGCAGACTCGCGCATGTCGCTTTCCAGCTTGCCGATATATTCATTCAATTCTTCCTGCGACTTGAACTCGGGGATGCCCTCCGATTCGCTCGCCGTCAGGTCGGCATAATCGGCGGCGACGATGCCCGCGAGCGTCATGTCCAGTGGCCGGATGATGGACTCCGGCGTGATGCCGTTGGCTTGGTTGTAGGCTTCCTGAATGGCGCGCCGCCGGTCGGTCTCGTTGAGGGCCTTGATCATCGAGTCGGTGCGGCGGTCGGCGTAAAGAATCGCACGGCCGTTGAGATTGCGGGCGCAGCGTCCGATGGTTTGAATCAGCGAGCCCGCCGAGCGAAGAAAGCCTTCTTTGTCGGCATCGAGAATCGCCACTAACGAAACCTCAGGGAGGTCAAGACCTTCGCGTAAGAGATTGATGCCGATGAGTACATCGAATTCGCCTTTGCGCAGGTCGCGGAGAATCTTCACCCGCTCCAACGTTTCGATTTCGGAGTGCATGTAGCGGCACTTCACCCCGACTTCACTGTAATACTCGGAAAGATCCTCGGCCATGCGTTTGGTGAGAGTCGTGACCAATACGCGTTCGCCGCGCCCGACGCGATCGCGAATCTCATGCAGCAGATCGTCAATCTGGCCTTTCACGGGACGGACTTCAACCGGGGGATCAACCAACCCTGTTGGGCGAATGATTTGTTCGATGACCACTCCGGCGGACTTCGTTAGCTCGTACGGGCCCGGCGTGGCTGAGACGTAAATCATCTGGCCCATGCGGTGTTCGAACTCTTCGAACGTCAGAGGACGATTGTCGAGCGCCGAAGGCATACGGAATCCGTACTCGACCAGCGTTTCTTTGCGCGAGCGGTCGCCGTGGTACATGCCGTGAAGCTGCGGAACGGTCTGATGAGATTCGTCAATGAACATCAGATAATCGCGCGGAAAATAGTCGAGCAGCGTGGGGGGAGGCTCGCCGGGAAGGCGTCCGGTAAAGTGGCGCGAATAATTCTCGATCCCGTGGCAGTAGCCGACGGACTTGATCATTTCCAGGTCATACATGGTGCGTTGGTGCACACGCTGGGCTTCGACGAGACGCCCTTGTTTTTCGAGTTCGACTTCCCACCAGGCAAGCTCGGCTTTGATCGATTGCACTGCCGAGGCGCGCGACTCCTCTGACATCACATAATGCGTCTTGGGATAAATCGGCAGCCGAGTGTATTTCTGTTTCACGGTGCCGAAGAGAGGATCGATCTGTGACAACGAATCCACTTCGTCGCCGAAGAGTTCGACACGGTAAGCCATGTCGTCGTAGGTGGGAAAAATTTCGATGACGTCTCCGCGCACGCGGAATGTTCCACGGCGGAAGTCGCCGTCGCTGCGCTCGTAGAGAATGTCCACCAACTTGCGCGTAATGTCTTCGCGCTTAACCTTCTGGCCTTTTTCCAGGAAAAGCATCATGCCGTAATAGGCTTCTGGCGATCCGAGTCCGTAGATCGCGCTTACAGAAGCGACAATCAACGCGTCGCGGCGTTCAAAGAGAGACCGCGTTGCGGAGAGGCGCAGTTTGTCGAGTTCGTCATTGATGGTGCTTTCTTTTTCGATGTAGAGATCGGCGGCGGGGACATAGGCCTCGGGTTGGTAATAGTCGTAATAGGAAACGAAGTATTCGACCGCATTGTGGGGGAAGAAATTCTTGAATTCGTGGTAAAGCTGCGCAGCGAGAGTTTTGTTGTGCGCCATCACGATCGAGGGGCGGTTGAGCTGTTCGATCACCTTGGCCATGGTGTAGGTCTTGCCCGAACCGGTAACTCCGAGCAGGACTTGATGTTGCTCGCGGTCGGCGAGACCACGTACCAAGGCATCGATGGCCTGGCGCTGGTCGCCCTGCGGCTGATATGAACTGACTAATTTGAAATCCATGGGAGCGGGCAGTCTCTCATTTGATTATAGTCAGACCGAGTTGGATGCTTTCTGCACACCTCGGCGGAACCTTGGCGTTAATTTCGGACGTTCGTGTTTGGGGGTATGCTTTCGCTGTGACCCTTTCAGTCGCTTTAATCACGCAAAATGAAGAGGCCAACCTGCGACGAACGCTGGAAAGCATCATGCCGTTAGTCCGCGATGGGCAAGGCGAAATTATCGTCGTGGATTCGGGCTCTATAGATCGGACGCTTGAGATTGCTGCGTCGTTCGGCGCAAGGATATTTTCTGAGAAATGGAAGGGATTTGCCGGGCAGAAGAATTCGGCAATAGAAAAGGCTACCGGCGATTGGGTTTTGCAGCTGGATGCGGATGAGGCGTTGGAACTGGAATTAGCTGGAGAGATTGAGCAGGCCATCGCTCGAAATACGAACCTCGCAGGCTATTTCATCCCCCGTAAAAACTTCTTCCTTGGCCGTTGGATCAAACATGGCGGATTCTATCCGGATCCAAAGTTACGCTTAATTCGCCGAGGCGCTGGTAAGTTTGAGGAATATGGCGCGCATCCCACGATCAAAGCGAGCGGTCCAACTGGGCAACTGAAACATGCCATGCTGCATTATGCATATCCCACGTTGCGCGGCTACATTGATCACATGAACAGCTATTCGTCTCAGGGCGCGGAGTTTGCCGTAGCTGAAGACCAGCGGGGATTTAGCTTCGCCAACATTGTGATTCGCCCGCTCCTGACGTTTGTTTACAACTACTTCTTTCGCCTGGGATTCCTCGATGGCCGTGAAGGCTTGCTGCTACATCTTTACCATTCGGTTTACGTCTCCTGGAAGTATGCCAAGATTTGGGAAATAAGCCGAAAACCCAAATAAATGCCGGTTCTGCTCTCCACACATTTGCCGTAAAATGAAGTGTTTGGTCCAGGGAGTCATGATGCCGAAAGATAAGTTGCCACAAGTTGCTGAAAGCCCGGTTGCGGACGTATTTGAAGGACGCCATCCATCGGACGCCGAGACGCAATGGGCGGAAAAGACACTGGCGCCAAGTTTGGAAAAAGCTCCCGAAAAACCGATCGGCGCGGCCAGTGGCGTAAATCTTGATGAGCACGGGCATGCCCGCTTCACCACCATTTCTGGCGTCCCCATTCGCCGGCTCTACACGCAGGCTGATCTCCCCGAAGACTGGAGCGCAGAAAAATATCTGGGATTTCCAGGCCAAGCTCCTTATACGCGGGGCATTCATGCCAGCGGTTATCGCGGCAAGCTTTTTACGATGCGGCAGTTCTCCGGATTTGCATCGCCGGAAGAAACGAATCAGCGCTACAAGTATTTGCTACAGAGTGGTGGGAGTGGATTGTCTGTTGCGTTCGATCTGCCGACGCTGATGGGTTATGACTCCGATCATGCGGCCAGCGAAGGTGAAGTAGGCAAGTGTGGCGTCGCCATTGATTCGCTGGAAGACATGGAGATTTTGTTCGACGGCATTGATCTGGAAAAGACTACCGTCTCGATGACGATCAATTCCCCTGCGTCGGTGCTCTGGGCTATGTATTTGGTGGTTGCGGAGAAACAAGGCGCGGACTGGAAGAAAATTTCCGGCACGTTGCAAAACGACATTCTAAAGGAATATATCGCGCAGAAGGAATATATCTACCCTCCTGCGCCGTCCATGCGACTGGTGATTGACACGTTTGAATTTGGCTCCATGTTCACACCGAAATTCAACACCATTTCTATCAGTGGATATCACATTCGCGAGGCTGGTTCAACAGCATTACAGGAGCTGGCATTCACTCTCTATGACGGCGTGGAATACGTCGAATGGGCATTACGGCGTGGATTAGAGGTCGATGAGTTTGGGCCCCGGTTGAGTTTCTTCTTTAACGCGCATAACGATTTCTTTGAAGAAATTGCCAAATACCGTGCGGCTCGCAAGATTTGGTATCAGGTGATGAAGAAGCGTTTTGGCGCGAAGAACCAACGTACGCATCTGATGCGCTTCCACACACAAACTGCAGGCGTTTCTTTGCCCGCCCAACAGCCCATGAACAACATCGCCCGCGTGGCCTTACAGGCTCTGGCTGCAGTGCTGGGCGGCACGCAGTCGCTGCATACGGACTCATACGATGAGGCTTTAGCGTTACCCACGGAAGAAGCGGCTCGAATCGCATTGCGCACTCAGCAAATCATTGCTTATGAATCTGGTGTAACACAGACGATTGATCCGTTGGGCGGGTCGTATTTCCTGGAAAACTTAACCCTGCAGATGGAACAAGGCGGTTTTGATTACTTCAATAAGCTTGATGCGATGGGCGGGATGGTAAAGGCGATTGAGCGAGGATACCCGCAGAAAGAGATCGCGGAAGCCTCGTATCAATACCAGCGGGCGGCGGAGGCCAAAGAGAAGATCACGGTCGGCGTGAATGAATTTGTTATCGAAGAAGAATCACCGCATATCCTCTACATCGACGAGACGGTTGCAAGGCAACAAACTGCAAAACTGAAGGCTTTGCGGTCTCGCCGCTCGAACGAAGAAGTTGTTCGCCGACTCGATGCGCTAAAAAAAGCCGCAGCCCAAGAACCAAAAGCAGAAGGGAATGGCATTTCCCCCGCCAACACGATGCCATACATTATTGATGCCGTTCGGGCTTACGCAACCGTAGGAGAAATCTGCGAAGCGTTGCGCGAAGTTTATGGCACTTACACTGAAGTCAGCATCACCTAATGCATTCTCCCAATTCGGGAATTCTGAGTTCGTTCAGCATAATTCGAAGTGAGATAACCACATTCTTGATCTAGGATTGAGGTTGCAATTTGCAACCTCAATCGTAATGCGAGTTGGAACTATGATGAAACGATCACAAGCCCTCGCGATTCCCGTCGAACCAAGAATTGTCATACTGCGGCGGCAGCGAGTTATTCTCGATACCGATTTGGCCTTATTGTACGGAGTGTCGGTGAAACGCCTTAATCAACAGGTGAAACGCAATCAACAGCGGTTTCCGTCGGATTTTGTATTTCAGCTCAGGGCGGCAGAAGAAAAATCTTTGCGGTTGCAAATTGCAACCACAAAAGGTGGACGTGGCGGAAGACGATCCCTTCCATACGCATTTACAGAACACGGCGCGATTATGGCCGCCGCAGTATTGAATTCCAACCAAGCGGTAGAGATGAGCATATTCGTAGTGCGAGCGTTTGTGCGAATGCGCGAAGTGCTGGCAGGCCACAATCAGATCGCGGCAAAGATCAGAGAACTAGAGAATCATATAGAAGGCCATGACACAGTTATACGGGATTTGGTCGGAGCGATAAAACAGCTTATGATGCCGCCTCGAAAGCTAAAACGCAAAATTGGATTTCAACTCCCGCCTGCTGCGTAGCGGCATCTTGCATTCGTTTTTTATTCGCTCGCAATAAATCTGTGATAAAACGTCGCCATGCGTAAAGCGATCACTCATTTAAGAAAATCCGATCCTGTGCTTGCAGAGATTATCGAGCGCGTCGGACCATGCAATATGTCTTACCGCATTCCGGAGTTCGAAAGTCTGGCGCGATCGATTGTTTATCAGCAGTTGAACGGGAGCGCCGCAGCAACGATTTTTGCCAGATTGGAAGCTTTGGCTGGGCAGCCGGTTACTCCCAAGGGTATTCTCGCCGTTAGCGAAGCACAGATGAGGGCTGCAGGGCTGTCAAAGCAGAAGTTGAGTTATATCCGCGATCTGGCCACCAAAACTCATGATGGGACAATACAGTTCGCACGCTTGCCTGAAATGAAAGATGAAGAAGTGATCGAGCATTTGACACAAATCAAAGGCATCGGCACCTGGACTGCCCACATGTTTCTGATGTTTGCGCTGCGGAGGCCTAATGTGCTGCCCACCGGCGATTACGGTGTGCAAACTGCGATCAAGAAGGCCTACAAGAAGCGTAAACTGCCGAAACCGGCGCATATGGAGAAAATCGCAAAACCCTGGGAACCATACCGCAGCGTGGCGTGCTGGTACTTGTGGCGAAGCCTCGATATCAAGACAGTCTAGAGTGGCTACCGCGCCATGAACTGGCGGTTGTGGTTAAATGAAAAAAGCATGACTGACGCAAAAATTCGCGTGCTTGTGGCAAAACCAGGCCTGGACGGTCACGATCGCGGGGCCAAAGTAATCGCCCGTGCTCTGCGGGATGCAGGCATGGAAGTCATTTATACCGGCCTCAGACAAACGCCGGAGATGATTGTTGGCGCTTCTTTACAAGAAGACGTTCACGTCATAGGCCTGTCTATTCTTTCGGGAGCTCACAATGCCATCGTGCCTCGTGTGATGGATTTGCTCAAGCAAAACAAAATGGATGATGTTATCGTCGTCGTCGGCGGCATTATTCCAGATCAGGATGTGGCCAATCTTAAACAGTTAGGTGTGGCCGCAATCTTCCAACCCGGAACCGCAATGAATGACATCGTCAAATTCATCCGTGCGAACGTGAAGCCCCGTGGAGTGCCGGCTTAATCCGGCACCTCCCAGCCACTCAATTATGCCCACCCCAAACCTTTCTGCCGCGAAGCGTCAGTTAGAGCATGCCATCGGTCCTTCACCGTGGTATTGGCAAAGCTTTCCGGCTATCGCGAGCAAATCGGAACAGCGATTCTCATGGTCACATCACGGCGAACAGGGCGCAGTGGCTTACGTCGTCACTTTACATCTGCAACAGGAACCGGACACACCCCGGCTTGCACTCAACACATACTGCCGGCCGTTTCTTGTTGATGGAAATCTATTAGGTATTTGGTGTCCAGAAGGACGGAGCATACGTGTCACGTGTTTTGATCCCGACCAGCTCAAAGCCTTTGACATGGCAGAGATTGCGGGGTGGTTTAAGCAGTCCTCAGAGCGAATTTATGCTGGCACTGCGCCGCTTGCGGAGTTCGAGTTGCCGCTCAATCTCCCGGCAGGCGCGCACAAGATAGATGTTCCAGAGGTATTTCGTTCGGTGGACGAGTTAATCATTCCAACCAGCTATGCCGCTAAAAGCCCCGACGATGCGGCCTTTGTGCTTTATGTGCTGTATCTGCGCGCTAGCTTAGTGGAAGTCCTCCCGCAGCGATGGTTTACTGCGAGTCAGTATCAAGTCGGCAAGCAATGGATCACGAGGGTGATTCGCGATCCGGAAACTCTCAGGCTTGTTGGCGAGTGCTTTGGCTCGGGTATCTTTCGACTCGAAGAAGACGGCTGTCGGTTAGAGCGCTGGCTGGAGAGAAAGTAACTGGCTACGAGTTTCAAGATTGAGCGCCGGCAAAATAGCACGGTACTTCTCCTGTGTTCAGATGACAATCAAAATCGGCTTACATACCGTTTTATCGTGACGCTACCTGCGGTTCTGCGCGATCTGGCAAGGGAAAGGCGACCTCTCGTCATTACAGGCAATCACAAATACTTCTCAGTGGGGGCCGATCTCAACGAAATTGCCACTCTCTCGGGACCAGATGCGTATGAATTCTCAAAATCGGGCCAAATGCTGATGAATCTCGTAGCGCATTTCCCTGCACTGGTCACGGCGGCAATTTCCGGTTTTTGCATGGGCGGAGGTCTTGATCTCGCTCTTGCATGCCACCGCCGAATTGCAGCGCCCCGGGCGACATTCGGACATCGCGGGGCCGCACTTGGATTAGTGACGGGCTGGGGCGGCACGCAGCGGCTGCCGCGGCTGGTTGGGAAAGCACGTGCGCTACAAGTATTTGCTACAGCCGACGCGATTACGGCTGTTGAGGCTCTGCGCATCGGCTTGGTGGATTGCATTGCGGACGATCCAGTTGCGGAGGCCGTTCGCAGGGCCGAATACACGTTTGCACCCGTCACCTCCGCTGTTATAGGGTAAAGAGTTTCGTATTTCCTCCTATGGCAGAGCGCAAGGAAGCCACTCCTCCATCTATCTCGCCCAAGCTGGAATCCCGTGTTGATCCAACATCGGCTCGCTTCGAGGCCAACATGCGATTTCTGGCTGATGTCGTATCACAGGTACGCAACGATGAAGAGAAGATTCGTGAAGGGGGTGGGATAAAAGCGATCGAAAGCCAGCACGGTAAGGGCAGACTGACGGCCCGGGAGCGTATTGCACGGCTTGTGGATCCCGGCTCCTTTCTTGAGTTGGGGAGCTTCGCCGCTTATGGCATGTATGAGGAATGGGGCGGCGCTGCGTCGGCCGGAGTGATTACCGGGCTGGCCCGGATTCACACGCGCATGGTGATGATTATCGCCAATGACGCGACGGTAAAAGCCGGCGCGTTCTTTCCCATGACGTCAAAAAAAGTCATCCGGGCGCAAAATATCGCGATTGAGAATCACGTTCCGACGATTTATCTGGTTGATTCTGCTGGAGTATTTTTGCCGTTGCAGGAGGACGTCTTCCCAGATACAGACGATTTTGGCCGCGTGTTTCGCAACAATGCCGTGATGTCGGCAATGGGTATTCCGCAGATCGCTGCGATTATGGGAATGTGCGTCGCTGGTGGCGGGTACCTTCCGGTGATGTGCGATCACGTTCTCATGACCGATGGCAGCGGGTTGTTCCTGGCTGGCCCAGCATTGGTGCAAGCCGCGATTGGACAGAAGGTGTCGGCAGAGGAACTAGGCGGCGCAGCCATGCACTCAGCTATTAGCGGCACGGTCGATTTCCGCGAACCCAACGACGAAGCCTGCATTGAGCGGGTGCGGGCGATTGTTGAGAAATGGGGATATCGGCGCCAGTCGCCGTGGGACCGCCGCAAGCCGGAGAACCCTGCGTTCGCGACGGAAGAGATCTACGGGATTTACGATTCGTCTCCAGCCCGGCCCTACGACATGAAGGAAATTCTGGCGCGCATCGTGGATGGGAGCCGGTTTGATGAATACAAACCCGAATATGGCAAGACCCTGGTATGTGGCTACGCGCGGATTGGCGGGTTCGCGGTAGGAATAGTCGCCAACCAAAAGTTGCACGCACAAGCCACCGACCATGAAGGTAAGAAACGGGTTGAATTTGGGGGCGTGATTTATACCGAGTCGGCAGAGAAAGCTGCGCGTTTCATCATGGATTGCAATCAAAGCCTGATTCCGTTGGTTTTCCTGCATGATGTGAATGGGTTTATGGTGGGCCGCGATGCCGAGTGGAGCGGCATCATAAAAGCGGGCGCGAAAATGGTGAACGCCGTTTCCAATTCGGTAGTGCCAAAGATTACCGTAATTGTCGGCGGCTCGTTCGGCGCCGGGCATTACGCGATGTGTGGAAAAGCATACGATCCCCGTTTTGTCTTTGCGTGGCCGACCGCGCGCTATGCTGTCATGAGCGGGGACTCGGCGGCCGGAACGCTGGTTGAAATTAAGATTCGTCAATTGGAGCGCGGCGGCAAGAAGCTAAGTGAGGAAGAGCGCAAAGAGCTGTTTGATGCCACGAAGAAAACCTACGAAGAGCAGACCGATCCTCGCTATGGTGCAGCCCGCCTGTGGATCGACAAGATTATCGATCCGCTGGAGACGCGCGACGTCATCACCCAGGCCCTCGAAGCGGCGGCTTTGAACACGGATGTCCCGGAATTCAAAGTAGGAGTCCTCCAAACGTGAGTACTTCGAATGAAGTCAAGCTGATCGAATGCCCGCGCGATGCCTGGCAGGGGTTGCGAGGCCAGATTCCAACGCACATCAAAGTGGAATATTTGCGAACCCTCATCGGTGTCGGGTTCAAGCACATCGATGCGGCTTCTTTCGTTTCGCCAAAGGCCGTCCCGCAAATGGCCGATTCCGCCGAAGTAACCAAAGAGCTTGATCCGCCCGACGATGTGGAAATCATCGGAGTCGTAGTGAACGAGAAGGGCGCTGAACGCGCCACTGAGAGTGAGGCGGTGCGCACGTTGGGTTTCCCTTATTCGGTTTCGCCAACGTTCTTACAAAATAATCAGCGTCAAACCATGGAAGACGCCATCGAAGAGTTAGAGAAAATAAGAAACAGAGCCGAAGACGCGGGACTAGGAACCGTTGTCTATATCTCCATGGCATTTGGGAATCCGTACGGAGATCAATGGAACATTGGGGAAGTCGTGGACGCGATAGACTTGCTGGAATCTATGGGCATTCGCACGATTTCTCTTGCCGACACCGTCGGCGTGGCCGGCCCCAAACAAATTCATGAACTGGTTTCTGGGGTCATCTCCAAGTACGATTACATGGAGATCGGTGTCCACTTGCATAGCCGGCCGGACGCGGCCTCAGAAAAGATTTTGGCCGCTTATGACGCTGGCTGCCGGCGATTTGATTCGGCGCTGGGAGGACTCGGCGGTTGCCCCTTCGCCCAAGACCAATTGATTGGAAATATTGCGACAGAGAGAGTTATCGAGGCTTTGAAGAGCCGTGACGCGAACCTGCCCGCGCTCAAGCCTCTGGATGCACTATTGAGAGCATCCGAAGCAATTGGCGCAAGGTATACAAAATCGCAAGCGGACTGACGAGGCATGACGTACAGCACAATTGAACTGAAGAACGACGGGGCTATCGTCACCGTCACTCTCAACCGGCCGGATAAACGCAATGCCATCAGCTTCCAACTGGTGGATGAACTCATGTACGCCTTGGATGAAACTGAGAAATCAGGCGCCCATCTGCTTATTCTTACGGGCGCGGGCAAAGCATTTTGCGCCGGCATGGACCTCGACGAACTGAAATCGCTCCTGGGCAAGACCCACCAGGAAAACGTAAAAGATTCTGCCCGTATGGCCGAGATGTTTCGACGCCTTTACGAATATCCGCTGCCGACAATCGCAGCCGTAAATGGCGCGGCGGTCGCGGGTGGCACAGGCTTGGCGACAATGTGCGACTTCACTCTTTCTGTGCCGGAGGCAAAATACGGTTACACGGAAGTGCGAATAGGTTTTGTGCCAGCGATTGTGTCTTCAATTCTCGTGTGGCAAGTCGGGCACAAGATTGCACGCGATCTTCTCCTGACTGGACGTTTGTTCGATGCGACCGAGGCCCATCGGTACGGTTTGGTGAATGAAATCGTGGCGCCTGAGCATCTTTCGGCGCGTGCACGCGAACTTGCCGAACAAATCCTCGCCAACAGCCCGTCCTCGGTCCGAGCGACCAAACGGCTCATCAATAGCTTCATCGCCAAACAACTGGACGCTCAAATCGCTGAAGCCATCCAAGACAATGCACGCATTCGCACAACTGCGGACTTCCGCGAAGGCGTGGCGTCTTTCCTGGAGAAGCGTAAACCCGTCTGGAGCGGCAAGTGAGCCAGAGTTTAGTGTGTGAAACGCGCGTGCGAGTGCGTTATGCCGAAACTGACCGCATGGGGGTCGTTTATCACTCCAACTATCTGGTTTGGTTTGAAGTTGGGCGAGTTGAATGGCTCCGGCAGATGGGTTTTTCCTATCGGGAAATGGAAGAACAAGAGGATTTGGCGATCGCGGTGGTTGACGTTCACTGCCGATACAAAGCCCCTGCCCGATATGACGAGGAACTCATTGTCCGAACATCGCTAAAGAACGTTCGCGAATGCATGATTCACTTTTTATACGAAGTTGTCAGGGCGAGTGATGGGGTTTTATTAGCCGAAGGCGATACGACCCATCTAGTCGTCGGACGGGACATGAAAGTCAAGGCCATCCCGGAAAAATATATGAACGTTTTCCGCAACGCGCTGGGCCGTTAAACCGGCGCGACGGGTGCGGGGTTGCCTGCGATACCTTGAAGCCCTAGCTCCTTCGCAACACCCTTCAGCGCAGCGATGCAAAAGCCGATGTGTTCATCGAGATCAACCCCTAATTCCGCAGCTCCATTGATGATGTCGTCACGATTCACCTTGCGGGCGAAGGCTTTGTCTTTCATTCTCTTTCTGACGGACTTAACATCCACTTCAGCCAGCGACTCGCCGGGCTTGATCAGCGCCACTGCGGTAATGAATCCCGCCAACTCGTCACAGGCGAAAAGCGCCTTTTCCATGGGCGTATCCCGCGTGACACCCGTGTACTCGGCGTGAGACATGATTGCTCTTCGTATTTCTTCGGGATATCCTCGTTCCTTTAGGATGTCATTACCCTTGTATGGATGGTCTTCTAGGCTCGGATAGCGGTCGTAGTCAAAATCGTGCAGCAACCCGACGATACCCCACAACTCTTCATCCCCGGAAAATTTGCCGGCGTAAGCACGCATGCATGCTTCGACGGCGAGCGCATGTTTACGCAAGCTTTCCGATTGGGTGAACTCAGTTAGTAAACACCACGCGTTTTCACGATCAAGCCCCATAATCGAAGCATTCTCTGCAATTTTTCTAAATCAATCAGGTTTTTCGTGTAGAACCAGCGAGCTCACTCAAGATTCTACTTGACATCCACAGGCCGCATGACTCAAATTACGCAACAGATCGGAATCAGTATTCAAGATTCCGGGAGTAGCCCGCTCTGGCACTCCCAATTCTAAATGGCCACAACTCTTGCCCCGGTAGATTCACGGGAAGTGGTAAGGTGCGATCACTGTCTGCTTGTTCAATTCCGTACCAGCAATGACCTATGCCGACGATGCCACACATCGTTGGATGAGGAAGAACCCGAGCCCATCGTAGCCCTGCCCATGCCGGCGATTATGCCGCCCACAACGCATGGCCGCGGCCACCTAAATCTGGCATCATCAATTCGATCGCTGCGGCTCCGAAGCGGTCTCAGCCAGCGGCAATTGGCGACCCGCATGTCGGTGCCGCGCACCTACGTCTCGAAAATCGAAAACGAAAAGGCCACGCCCACTTTGTCTTCGCTGGAGCGGCTGGCGCGCGCGCTGGAAGTGACCGTGCCCGACTTGCTTAGCGGCGGCGAACGCAACCGCCAAGAGGAAATCCGGGAACTCATGCAGGATCCATTCATCGCGGAGATGATGCCGTTCATGGCAAAACTTAACGGCATGCAACTTTCAAGCGTTTTGGCGCAAGTGCGGGACTTGACCGTCCGGCCACGCCGCAGCGCATAGGACTTTATCCGGGCGTCACAGCCAACTGCAAGCCGGGGCCGCGAGGTCCCGGCATTTTTACGTTTCCAGCCGGAAGCGCGTTTCCGCCAGTCGGTACATTCTTCGCCAAACCAGACGATTTGTGGTGACGACCATCGCCGCCATTACGATGGTTGAAGCAATGAGCAATGTGAAATCGCCGCTATCGCTGGCCCGGCTGATGGTGGCACCGAGCCCGGTCGTGAAATAGGTCTGCCCTTTGAAATGAAAATATTCAGCGACGATGCTCGCATTCCACGCGCCACCCGAAGCAGTCACCAGACCGGTAACGAGATAAGGGAAAATTCCCGGCAGAATCAATTTGCGCCAGCGTTGCCAGCCAGTAATGCCGCAAATCGTGCACGCTTCCTTCAAATCGGTGGGAATGGCAATCGCCCCTGCGATCACATTAAAGAGGATGTACCATTGCGTGCCCAGCAAGAGCAGCACGATAGAACCGATACCGAGCCCGCCGCCTAATCGAATCAAGACGAGCAACACGACCGGAAATAGGGCCGTAGCGGGCACGGACGCTGCAATCTGCGCCAGCGGCTGGGCGATGCGAGCCAGTCGCGGATGAAACCCAATCATTACGCCAACAGGGATGGTCCAGGCGGCACCGAGGAGTAGGGTTATATTCACACGCAGGAATGTGGCGCCAAGTCCTAAAGCGAGATCTGCACCCTCTGGTTTTGTAATGCCTGCGAGCATGATGGCAACGCGCGCGACGGCATAAATGATGAATCCGATCGCCACGATTCCGACCAGGCGCGCAATCCAAGTCTCATAGACAGATTTTGACCTACTCACCGCTCTTGTGCTGTGCTTTCGCGCAAAATACTCCATCAACGATTCACGCAGTGGGACGAGCGCCTTTTTTCGCAACAAAGCCAGGCTGTGGGAATGCTGCATCAAGTCCAGCACCCATGAGCGAGGTGTATCGCTGCTCTCGACTTGCTCGACCTTAAACTTCTCCGCCCAGGCAATGACTGGCCGCCAGACGAATTGATCCAGAAGAACGATAACGGTGATCATCGTGGCGACGCCCCAGAGAATCGAACGCGTATCACCTTCACTAGCGGCCGTTTGAAGATAGGAACCCAGGCCCGGAAGACGGAAATCGCGAGAGCCCAGAACAAACATTTCGCAAGCCATCAAAAAAAACCATCCACCAGCCACCGACATCATGGAATTCCATACCAGGCCAATCGCCGCGTAGGGCAGTTCGACTTGGACAAAGCGTTGCCACCAACTGAAGTGGTAAATGCGCGCAGCTTCACGCATATCACGCGGAATGCTCTTCAAAGAAGAATAAAAACTGAAGGCCATGTTCCACACTTGGCCCGTGAAAATCAAAAGGATGGCACCAAGTTCGACTCCGAGTTGGCGACTGGGAAACAACGCCACCATCGCGAGCATGACGCCGGGTAGAAAACTCAGAACAGGAATCGACTGCAAAACGTCCAACAGCGGAATCATGAACCGTTCGGCTTTGGCGTTGTAGGCAGCGACATATCCGTACACTAGCGTGAAGGCGAGGCTGAACGCGTAAGCCACGATGATCCGCAATAAGGAGAAGCCGGCATAGACAGGAAGCATCCACGCACTGCGTGATATTTCCACTTCTGGGGTAAAAGGCCCAAACCAAGTACGCGCTACAGCGATCAACCCATAGAACAAGGCAATAGCGGCGCCGAACATGAGCAAGTCAGGCAGGTGCGACGGCTCCAGCTTTGGCAACAGGGACCACAAGCGATAGGGCGCGAATAAAGTTCCGCCTGCCTGCTTTTTCATGACTTGGTGGGCGCGGAATGGATTTCGACGAGCGGCTCGCTTAGAACGAGCCGCTCATTATCGGGGTCGTGATCGAAAATCTCGGCGTATCTTCCCCAATTCATCGCCGTATCGAACTGCCGTTCGACTTCATCAGCGCTGAAGTGGTCGTCAAGGATGTCATGGAAAAATTCGTCTGAAATGGAATGATCTGCTTTTGCTTTCAAAACCCCCTCGATGCACTGAAGAATCGTCACGTACTTGAGGGCAGCCTCCCGGAATAGCGTCTTGCGCGTCTGAATATCGGCCTCGGCAAAAGCAATGCCTTCGGGAGTAATTTGGACGTCGCCTTCCGTGAGCGTCGCAAAACGGAGAATGGTCGCGGCATCAATAATCGGCAACAGGTCGTCGACGTCCATCGAAAGCTTTTCCGCGAGGCGGTAAAGATCGTCATGCCCGCCGCCGTCGTTGAGAATCTCCAGCAGTCCGCTGATTCCCGCGGTGCGTGCATGCGGCAACATCTGGTATTTCTGCCGAGGGGGACGCGTGGCCGAAGGAGTGGCTTGACCCGGCCTCGAAACAATCTCAGCGTCCGGCTGGGTCATGATTTTGTAAATGTAATCGACGAATTCGACAAACTTGGCCGCTTTTCGATCGCGCGGATGCGGCAACGTGACTTGAAAATCGGACCTGATATGTCCAGGGTTCTTGCCCAGAACTATGACGCGGTCGGCGAGCAAGACGGATTCCTCAATATTATGAGTCACCACGAAAATCGCTTTCGTGGGAATTTTTTTGCTGAGCCACAACTCGAGCAGTTCGCCGCGCAGGGTTTCAGCCGTAAGCACGTCCAGGGCGGAAAAAGGCTCGTCCATGAATAGAACTTCTGGCTCAACCACCAAAGCGCGGGCAAAGCCCACGCGTTGTTTCATGCCGCCGGAGAGTTCTTTTGGATAAGCCGTTTCAAAACCATCGAGGCCGACGGTATCCAGAATCTTTAACGCTCGCTTTCTCCGTTCAATGGGCGCGACCCCGCGCGCCTCCAACGGAGCCTCGACATTCTCGAGGACGTTGAGCCACGGGAATAACGCGAAGCTCTGAAAAACAATGGCGACGTTGGGGGGTTGGTTGCCAACCGGCTTGTCGTGCCACAGTACCTGGCCGGAAGATGGTGTCGAGAGTCCAGTCAACATGCGCAAGAATGTGGACTTGCCGGACCCGGAGGGACCGAGCAACGCAATGATTTGCCCAGGCGACACATCGAGGTCCGTGGGTGCAATGACCTCAATGCGGTTTCCATCCGGCTGGGTGTAGAACTTCTCTACTGCGCGCGCTTGGATAATGGCATCAGACAAGAGATTTTTACCCGGTTTAACGTATATACACGATATTAGCCATGGACTGGGAGTTGCTTTGTTGCAGAAGTGTTAAAAACGTGAACTAAGCAGCAAATTCCTCGTGTGGTGGAATTTGAACCGGTTCGGGCAAGCGATCAGTAATTTCGGCCAGAGCGGCCAGGCGTTGAACCAATTCCTGGGTAAATGCGCCCCGGCGCATCCGCCAGCGATAGTTCCCTTCTGGCTTGCTCGGAATGTTCAACCGTGATTCGCTACCCAGGCTAAGCACGTCCTGCATAGGAATTACCGACAAGTCCGCCACAGACCCTTGTGCCGCTCGAATGAGAGCCCAGTTCACCCCGTCATCGCTGCGGCCAACCAGCGATTCCACGGCCGCCCGTTCTCTTCCACCTAGCGCTTGCCACCAACCCAAGATGGTGTCGTTGTCATGTGTGCCAGTGTAAACAACCCGATTTGGAACCAGGCGATGGGGCAAGTACACATGTGCGCCGACATCGCCGAATCCGAACTGCAGGACGGCCATACCAGGCACACCCAATCGTTCTCTAAGGGCGACAACATCAGGCGTGATGACGCCCAAGTCTTCAGCAAAAAACGGGAGTGAACCTAATGCTTCACGCAAGGCACGAAACAAATCTTCCCCCGGGCCATCCACCCACTGGCCGTGAATAGCAGTAGGTTCGTGCGCCGGGATCTCCCAGAACTGTGCAAACCCACGGAAATGATCCAGTCGAATGTAGTCGCATGTCTTCGTCGCCCACTGAAGGCGCTGTATCCACCATTCGTACCCTTGTTGTCGCAGTATTTTCCAATCGTAGAGTGGATTACCCCATCGCTGGCCGTCGGCGCTGTAAGCGTCGGGGGGAACTCCTGATACAACCTCGGGAGATAGATCGTCCTTGAGCCTGTAATGATCCCGATTCGCCCAAACGTCCGCACTGTCGTAATCGACAAAAATAGCCACGTCCCCTACGATGCGAATGGATCTCTGAGCACATGCCAATCGCAAAGCCCGCCATTGCTCCCAGAAAAAAAACTGGATCACACGAGTGATAGCGATTTCTCTTGTAAGTCCGGTGCGTGCGTCCTCGAGAGATTGCGTTTCACGCCATGCCAATCCGGAGGGCCAGTGGTTCCAACTTCGGTATTCATTCCGTTTCCGCAGCGCATCGAAGAGTATGTAGTCTTCGAGCCACCAGCTGTTGTCTGCGCAGAATTCGTCAAAATGAGAACGGGAGACACCTGATGCAGCTTCGAGAAACCTGCCTGCCGCCATACTAAGAAGAGGCAACTTGAAATGCTGCACTAAATCGTAATCTACCGTATCTCCAGACTCCGGCGCATTTGATAAAAGGGATGCGTCGAGCCATCCTTGCTGGGCCAACCGGTCGAGACTAATTAATAGAGGATTTCCCGCGAATGCCGAAGTCGAAGAATAAGGAGAGTTGCCGCTAGCGGGTGGACCCAGCGGTAAGACTTGCCATAGGCCTTGTTTCGCGGAACTCAGAAACTCGATAAATTCATAGGCCGCAGGTCCAAAATCCCCGATGCCTCCGCGCGAGGGCAGCGAAGTTGGATGCAGCAAGATTCCAGTAGCGCGCGCAAATGACATCGGGCTTCTTTAACCGTACGGCAAAGCAACTGCCGCTGCCTTATTCGCCTTGATCTCCACCTTGCGCCCGGGTTAAGCGATTCAATTCATCCTGGTTGATTTTGATCTTGCCCGACTTCTGCATATGGTCGTGCAGATTCATGACAAACATACCGAAAATCTCGGACTGTTTGTTTTGCAGCAGCGAATCGCGTATCTGATCTTTCTTGGCAGCATAGTCGGCATCGGTTGGCTCCTCGCGGTCTGTCACCGTCAGCACGACGCCATTGTTCGCATCTCCTATAGGTCCGCTGATGTCGCCCGGCTTCATGGTGAAGGCCACCGACGCATTGCCCGACATAGAACCAATATCAGGTACTTGGCCGTCAGGCGCCACGAAATCGCTCGTTTTCACAGTCGCGCCCAGTTCTTTCGCTGCCTTTTTCAGATCATGCTCGGCTTTCGCGCGATCCGACAACTCCTGGGTCTTCTGGCTCAACAAGGTTTGCGCCTGCTGGTTCTTAAATTCCTCCTCCAATTTGGCCTTCACTTCGTCGAAGGTCGGCGTGGCGGGAGGTTTAACGGCTTCCACATGGAAAATGGCCATACCTTGCGGAAGGGCAGCCTCATCGGCCGGCGATTTGTCAGGTGCATTGAAAACAGCGTCCATGAACTGCGGGGCCGGCCCGATTCCGGGCAGGGCGTCGGCGCGGCTTACAAAGTCCGTGTTGACCACCTGCAATCCCTTGTCGGCCGCTGCTTTATCGAGGCCTTCGCTCTTGGCCTGCGCCAGCAAGGCATCAGCTTGCGCTGAAAGTTCCTGGGATGCTTTCAACTGCTTGATGACCGGTTCTATCTCTGGCCTCACCTCGCTCAAGGTCTTGAGATGCGCCTCTTGTTTGTCATCGACATGAATAATGTGGAACCCATAACTGCTCTGCACCAAATCGCTCGTGCCTCCCTTTGGCAACCCGAAGGCAGCTTTCTCAAACTCTGGAACGGTACGGCCACGGCCGATCCAGCCGATCGACCCGCCATTCTTCGCGCTGGCCGTGTCCTCGGAATATTTTTCAGCCAATTTGGAAAAGTCGCCGCCGGCCTTGACCTGTTTTAAAACATCTTCAGCCTTCTTTCGTGCCGCCTCCACGCCGTTGGGATCGATTTTGCCGCTGGCATCAGGTAGTGGGGTCTTGATCAAAATGTGGCGGACGTTGACTTGGTCGCCGGTCCTATATTCATCCCGGTGCTGATCGTAGTAGGCCTGCAAATCTGCCGTAGTCACCTGAATCTGATTGCCAATCTTCGCGCGATCCAGCACCACGTACTCAATCTTTCTCTTTTCCGGTATCGAATTTTTATAGTTCGCCTGATTGCGTTCGTAGAAGGCTTTCAATTCTGCATCTGTAGGGTGTATCCCTTTTAAAATGGAGTCTTTGCTAAGAACCGCATATTCCAGCTTGACCTTCACATTACGCTTCTCAAACTCTTGCCGGACCTCTGCGTCGGTCACAGATGCACTTCCAGCCACGAGGCCTCGCAGTTTATCGAGCAGGATCTGATCTTTTACTCCGTCCTCGAACATGGGCACGGTTAAGTCATGCTGTTGCAAAAGCGCCTCATATTCGCTCTGACCGATGAAAGTCCCATTTGGAAAGAAAACGCTGGAGTAGCGTCCATGCTGCAATTCGTCACGCACTTCATCGTCCGTCGCGCGCAAACCCAGTTCACGCGCTTCCTTCACGACTAGTTTCTGTTGGATCAAGCTCTCTGCCGCTCGCTGGGCGAAATAAGGCAGGAGCGCTGCCATTTGGGCGCCGCCCTGCGGAAACTGCTGTTGCAGCATACCGCGGGCCTGACGTTGTACTTCTACCGCCGTCACAGGATCTCCCAGGACGGTGGCGACGACGCCAGCGCCGGGAGCGCCGATACCAAGACTTGATCCAAGGCCACCCGGAATAAGCGTGATAACCATGGCAGCGCAAATAATGAGTAACAATCCGCCCAGAATGATTTTCTTGAGCGGGCCGGGAGTTTGCAGAAAACGAATCATATTTTCCTATGTATTTCCGATTGTCGCTGGAATGCAATGCAGAAAAATCAATTATAAACCAATTAATCGGACGATCCGGGGCGACCTATGCGCGGTTGGTGACACTCCCGACGCGTGCCCCGAATCCGCACAAATCACTCTATTGAAACGTATCAATAAACGTGCTATCAACTCAGGACGGGATTTGCGTCTTAATTCTCAGCACTGGTGACACCGTGACTTCACAACTGGAAGGTACCTTTGTGAGACTTTCCCACTCGTCTTGCGGTTCTCTGCTCGGCTGCGTTCTGTTTGCGTTTCTCACGGTTGCGGGCGCCGCCCAAACCAAGCCGATCGTGCCACAGCTGGGCAGTACCCTTGTGTTGCGCGATGGATGGGAACTGCAATCGTCCTGCAAAGTGGAGGCGACCGGTAAGGAAATCTCGACAAGCAAATTCCTAGCCAAAGGTTGGCGCCCAATTTCTGTCCCTACCACCGTTGTCGCTGCGTTGGTAAAAGACAAAGTCTATCCCGACCCGGACTCCGGCATGAACCTGCGATCATTTCCAGGCATGAGCTATCCCATTGGGTCTAATTTTTCCAACCAGCCGATGCCGCAGGACAGCCCTTTTATCGTGCCCTGGTGGTATCGCAAGAGCTTCGAAATTCCTGCGGCCGACAAGGGCAAGATTCTCTGGCTGCGCTTCGGCGGCATCAACTATCGTGCCAACATTTGGCTCAACGGAAAGCAGATCGCAAATTCCAACGATGTGGCCGGCGCATGGCGAACCTACGAATTCAATGTCACAGATGCAGCGCTCATCGGCAAGACGAACGTCCTTGCTGTTGAAGTCTTTTCGCCGACGGAGAACGACCTCGCCATCACGTTCGTGGATTGGAACCCTGCGCCTCCCGACAAGAACATGGGCTTGTGGCGCAGCGTGGAAGTCGTCACCAGTGGGCCAGTCGCGCTGCGCTATCCCACCGTGGTCTCGAAAGTTGATTCTCCAGAAAATGACAAAGCACATCTCACTGTGACCGCCTTGCTGAAGAACGCCACCAATCAAGCGGTCAAGGGAACACTCCAAGGGAAAATTGAAGGAGTTGAATTCTCGCAAAATGTTGAAATGGCTGCGAATGAGTCGAAAGACATCACCTTTACGCCCGAACGATTCTCCCAGCTCAATATTACGAATCCGAAACTATGGTGGCCCGCGCAAATGGGCCGGCCTGCTTTGCATGATCTACACCTCGAATTTATAGCCGACGTGAAAGTCTCTGACTCATCAGACAGCAAATTCGGAATTCGACAAATCACTTCAGAGCTAAATGCCAACGATGGCCGCGTCTTCTCGGTGAACGGCAAGAAGGTTCTCATCCGCGGCGGCGGCTGGTCTCCCGATATGATGCTAAGGGAGAATTCGCAGCGGCTTCAGGATGAATTCCGCTATGTGCAGGAGATGGGCCTAAACACCATACGGCTCGAAGGTAAGCTGGAAACGAAGGAGTTTTTTGATCTCGCCGATCAGAAAGGCATTCTGGTCATGGCGGGCTGGTGCTGCTGTGACCATTGGGAACACTGGCCGAATTGGAAGCCGGCGGACTTTGCCATTGCCGCGGAATCTTTGCGCGATCAGATCTACAGACTACGTTCCCATCCGAGCCTGGTTATGTGGCTGAACGGCAGCGATAACCCGCCGCCGCCGGACGTCGAGCAAATGTATATAAAAATTGAAAGTGACTTGCTCTGGCCGAATCCCATTATCTCTTCCGCCACCGCCAAGACAACCTCAGTTACCGGCACGAGTGGGGTAAAAATGTCAGGCCCGTACGAATACGTCTCGCCGCGGTACTGGCTTGAGGACTCCCTCGCCACGATGGCCGCACATAAGGACTGCAATCAGGGCGGCTGCGGAGGCGCGCATGGATTTAACTCAGAAACCAGCCCTGGCCCGGCTGTTCCGCCCATCGAGAGCATTCGGGCCATGGTGGGGAAGGACCATCTCTGGCCCATTGACGATACCTGGAATTATCACGCCGGGGGCGGCGTGTTCGGCGACATTCATGTTTTCTCCGATGCCATCAGCGCGCGCTATGGCCCTCCTACGAGTGTCGAGGATTACGCCTACAAGGCGCAGATTCTTGGTTATGAGGGTATCCGCGCCATGTTCGAAGCCTACAGTCGGAACAAGTATGCGTCGTCGGGAATCATCCAGTGGATGCTGAACAACGCATGGCCATCGATGATTTGGCATCTCTACGATTACTACTTGCGGCCGGGCGGGACATATTTTGGCGCTAAGACCGCCCTGCAGCCGCTCAATCCTATTTACGGCTACGACGATCATTCAATCTATGTGGTTAGCAGCAGATATGAAGACGTAAAGGGCTTGAAGCTGACGACTCGCCTGCTCAACCTCGACATGACCGAAAAATTCTCGCACGAAGACTCGCTGGATGTGACTGCCGATAGCGCCCAGAAGATCCTGACGCTGCCTGACGTTCAAGATCTGACCGCCACGTATTTTCTGGTTATGCGGCTGGAGGATGCCAGCGGAAAGCTTGTGGGATCGAACTTTTATTGGCTCTCTACCAAGCCCGAAACCATCGATTGGGCAAATTCAACGTGGTACAAGACTCCGACGGCTTCTTACGCCGATTTCACCGCGTTATCGCAATTGCCCAAGGTGGAGCTGAAAGTCTCCGAAGTCACCGAGCGCAAAAAGACCGACGAAGAGGCAGTTACTCGTGTGATCATCGAAAATCCCAGCAAGAGCCTTGCATTCTTTGTGCGACTCAAGCTTGACAAAGGAAAAGGCGGAGAAGAGATATTGCCCGTTCTTTGGCAGGATAACTACATCTCTTTGCTGCCCGGCGAGAAACGCGAGATCACGGCAACCTATCGCGCTGCAGAGTTGGGCACTGCAAAGCCGGCGATAGAAGTGAGCGGATGGAATATCGAGTAGTTTAGCGAAATTTATCTACTCATCCGCCGGCAATTCGAAATCGATTAAATTGCCGCGGAAGCCTTTGGTCTTCCAGGCGCCAAGGGCAATTCCAACAGCCATCCAGATGACGCCGGCGATTTTCGCCGGGCGGCTGAGATTAAGCCATAGTAAAAGGCAGATAAGAAATCCCAGGATAGGTGGGATAAGATTGGTCAGTTTCTTCTCTTGGCTGCGCAGGTAGTACCGCACGAATGCGGCGGCGTTCACACCCATAAACGCGATAAGCGCTCCGAAGTTGAGCATCTCCGCTCCCAACCCGTAACTGATGACAAAAGCCCCAATGAGTGCGATTACGCCTACGAAGACGACATTATTACGGGGCACATGGCGTTTAGGGTCTACCGCGCCAAAAAATGACTTGGGCAGCGCGCTACTACGGCCCATCCCGTAGAGCAGGCGAGCCGCGCCGAGTTGCGCGCCCATGCCGGAGCCGAAATTGGCCACCAATAGGGTGAATCCAACGATTGCAAACAAAGGTCGCCACGCGCGAGCCGCCACATGAACAAAGGCGGTATCAACGTCAGGAAATGGCTGCGAGGCCGGCCAAATCAGCTGCGCGGCGTACACCTGAATCGCAGAAAGAATTCCGATGACCACGCAAGTAAACACGGTCGCCAGCAGAATATTGCGGCGCGGGTTTTCCGCTTCTTCAGAAAGTGTCGAGATGCCGTCGAAACCAATATAGGTAAGAACCGCGATGGAAGTTCCCCCGAGAACGGCGCGCGTGTTCCACATCGAGGGATCGTAAAAAGGCCGCGTAAAAAACCCCGCCTCGTCGTGCGGATGTCCAAAAATGAACCGCGCCGCCGCGACGAAAAAGATAGCAATGACCACTCCCATTCCAATCGCAAGGCCCGTATTCACACGAGCAGAAGTTTTCACGCCTTGAATATTTAATCCGGTAAAAACCGCGGCGAAAAAGATCGCCCAAACCCAATATGCGACTCCGGGCGCAAAGACGTGCGCCTGCTGACTGCACCAGATAATGCAGATGATGGGATTAAGCATATAGTCCATCACCATGGACCAGCCAGTAACGTAGCCGAGCGCAGGGTTAATCTCCTGGCCAACGTAGGTAAATGCCGAACCAGCGCTAGGGTAAGCGCGTGCCATCCGTCCATAGCTAATCGCCGTGAACAGCATGGCAACCATCGCGATGAGAATTGTGGTGACGACGTGACCGCGTCCGCGATCGCTGAGGACGCCGAAGACGGACATCGGCGCAACCGGCTGAATGACGATTATCCCGTAAAGAATGAGATCCCATAGAGTCAGGGATCGACGAAGGCGCGGGGCCGAAGCGGTCGTGGTTTCCATCCGCGTGCTATTGGATTATGGATGGCCTTAAAGTGTCAAGATTAAAACGATTTAGTCGACGTTTTGGAATAGCCTATTGAACACCCTATTTCGTGTAGAACTTTCCGCCGAGGACCTGATCGCAACCGCCGCCGCGGGTGTTTTCCCATTGCATTTGCAAGAGCCAATTGTAAGTGCCGAAAGTCTCGTTATAAGCACCGTGGCCGGCGAGCGTTTTGTAGGGGCCAAACTTCCACTGACACTTGTCAGCGACCTCATTGCCTTGCGAATCGTACCAAGCGTTCAGATCGGGATCAGTCACCGTTTCAACCGCTTCGTGCGCCATGATGGAAACCATAGCGTCGGCGCCGCTGTCTCCGTTGGGGCTGAGGCTTTGCGCTTCACAGGCTGACGGGCAACGGGCAGGGTTGCCGACAAACGCGTATTTGATATCCGTTCCGTCAAGATTTGTGTGATCGTGCCAGCCGCAATAGAGTTTGCAGAATCCGGATGTTTCGGCCACATCGGACGCGGTCAGGACGAAGTAGATGCCGTTGGCATCACGTGGCAAGCCCCCATTGATGGCGTCCACGACAATTGTGCGAATATCCGCGTCGGCGAGATTCTTGCCACGGCCGTAATTATCGCGGACTGAAGCCACTTCGCCGAGATTGCCGCTCGCATTTCCTGTGGTGTCGCCGTAAGTCGTGGTTATTCTGAAATAAGGTGATCCACCCATGCCTCGCGTTGGAGCAAAGAGCGTGTCAACCAACGCCACCGTCTCTGGACGGTCGGAAGGCGTAGGGCCGGTCGCCCAGTTTCCATACCAGATGAAATAGACGTGCACCGGACTGCCGTGCATGACCGGCCCCCCATGATAAATAATGCCATTGCCGTTGTGGACATAAGCCCCGACAGTACCGCCGCCGTTGTGCGTGAGTTCTGAGCCAGCCAGTGGTTGTTGCACAGGAACTTCAACCGCCCAGCCCTTGCCAGTAGGGACGAGTTGCGTTCCAGTCTGCGCGGCGACGAGCGCTGCCGTTTTCAGAACTAATGCCAGAACTAAGAGATGACGACGCATTTACTCTCCGTATATAAACTGCGCCGATTACAGCGCTGCAAGAGTTATACGTGCGGCCGTGAGAGGTAACAAATTACGCCTGAGCCGGTGAGTGGTTACCAAACGATTACCCTTCCATGCGGCAGATTATGGGGCACTTATGCGGTTTCCCGCGCGCGACCTTCCCGCTACCGCGATTGATAATCGAATGCGAACCCTCGGGCTTCACGTCCGGACATAAAGCGTGTGTTGTATTGCAGGAGATAGTCAAGATGCACATCGTCGAGTGGGAATGATTGTGTGGGCGGGTAAGTCTTCATGCTCGAATACGGGATGGGCGCGACGCGATCAAAATCGAAGGCGTAGAAATCCATGTCTTTTTCATAACCCTCGGCGGCGAAGAAGTAATCGCGAGCCCAGCCGGTCGGCAGCGGCGGCAGACTCGAAGGATCGAAGTCGAGTTTGACCTCATCCCCTGAGCCAAAAATGGCAAGGCGATCGTCGAGATCGGTGAGCAGCGGGAGCACGTCGCCGTAGCGGGTGTAGTTCCCCGCGGGGCGCGTGTACGGGCCGGTGGGGCTGGCCTCTTCATACATATAGGCAACGTTGCCTGGAGGCCGATTCTCGATTTTGCGCGGGAACCCGTGGAAGTCGAGATTGGCATGCCCGAGCGGCACGTCAAAGACACGGTAGGACTGATCTTGTTTTGTGCGACTGATGAGAATGTTGTCCCAATAAATCTGCAGATTCGTTGTAACGCGAATGCGGCGGGTGCCGATGGGCAGTTTCCCGGTGAGGTCGGCAGTGATCGTGCGCGGGCCACCAGCAGGAAAACCAAGATCATCAATCACGCGAGTCCATTTGCCGTTTGCATCTAGCGCTTCGACATATGGCGCGATCGGCTCAAGTCCAGCCTGACTAGCGGCATACATGCTAGTGGCTGTGAAGTATTCGATTTCGCCATGCATCAGAAGCCAGAGTGGGCCGCCGTCATAGTCTGCGCCGAGATCGAGCTCCAGCGAATGCGGTTCCGTGAATCCAGCGAAGTGCAAGACTTTGAAATCGCCAATGAAATGATGCGCCAGCAGATCGGGAAGAACGTCGTGTCCGTGGTCATCTCTCGCGGCGGCTGGGGCTTGCATATCCCGGCTGAAAACTACTTTGAAGCGAGGGTATGGCGGGTTCGACGCGAAATATTCATTGGGATAAACATCGATTCCAGATGGATGGTCAACCGCCAGCAGACGAACCCGGTCGAGATAGACGGCCTCTTCTAATGGTTCCATGAAACGGAAACTCAGCTTGCCGTCTTTCGGTTGGAGCGAATGGTCGAGCTTGATGTATTCGACAGGCCGAGAGATATTCCGCTCACCCGGAGCGACCCAATGTCCAATGGCTCCTGCACCAAGCATGTCGGCTACAAGAGCATAGTGTTTACCATCCCACTCAAAGAGCGTGGGACAGGAACTGCCACGACGGTCGATTTCCACGATAGATAGCGGCTGATCGGCGCCGATTTCTACCTCATCTTGTAATACGCCGGTGGGCCACAACATTCGGACAACATCAGCTTGCTTTTCCCGGCCCAGGCCGATAACGAGGTCGGTGGAATTCTGCCCTAAATATCCATTGGACCCATAGATTTCATATTTCTGACGATTGCCGCCAGAGAAGATATCAACTTTTGTTCCGATGGCGCTCTTATTGTCATTGAGTCCCTTGAGCGATAGACGCAGCCACTGGTTATTATTGGCGCCGACGTTTTTCAGAAGGACTGCAGGCCCATGGTTTTGTGTGATCAATAAGTCGGTTGTGCCATCGGCGTTAAAGTCAGCAGTTGCAATCGAGCGAGGATTTTTTAATTGAAGTTTGTCGAGGCCGACGTCGGCGGTGACGTCTTTCCATCCATCGGGCCCAAGATTACGAAAAAGGCGTACTTCGCCTTTCCCATCTTTGGTTTCGCCAACAGCTACGAGATCAACCCAGCCGTCGTTGTCGTAGTCGAAGGCGGCGAGTCCGAAAGCGCGGACCCAATTGGGAGTCGGAAAAATCCAATTGTCAAAACTTTCATCTTTATTGTTTCTCCAAAGCGTGATGCTCGGCTCCCCAAAATGTGTAAAAGCTAAATCCATCCAATCGTCGTGGTCGAAATCGAGGACTGCTACAGCGTTAGCAGGTTGCTTCATTTTCGAAGACCATGGAGTCTTGGCAATGAATTTCCCCTCACGTGGGTTCTCTAAAACTGCTGGCGATTCACGCGCCGAAGTTAATATCATGTCCACCGCTCTATCGTTGTTATAGTCGGTCCCGAGAGCAGAGAAACTCGGAGAGTTAGTTCCTAAATCCGCGGTGACATTGGTAAAAGTGCCGTTGCCATTATTCCTCCACATTTCGCTCCGGCCAGTTGGATGATCTTCTGACGAAACCGTTGAACCCACCGAGGCACGTGCACCGGAGCGGGCTACAAATAAGTCCAAGTCACCGTCATGGTCGTAATCCACAAAAAGAAGGCCAGCGTTCGGCCCCTCACTCGCAATTCCCGCTTTGCTAGTGACATTTTTGAATGTTCCGTTCTTCTCGTTGTGCAGAAGCATGACACGATCATCCAAACTAATTGCAAGATCTGTTGCACCGTCGTTGTCATAATCTCCTGCAGTGCAGGCGATGGCGTGGAGCGTAGGATCGAGGGCCGCCTTTTTCGTCACATCCTCGAACTTGCCGTTGCCGAGGTTGTGATACAGCGCCATTCCGCCCTCTCGACCGTTGTCGGCGATAAAAATATCAGGTTTGCCATCGCCGTCGTAATCGAAGAAGCAGGCCCCCGGACCGAGGGATCTCGCTAAGTCGTTCGCGTTGCTTATAGACTTAACGCTTAGCCCAGCCTCACTTGTAACATCCACAAACTTCACCGGAATTTCAGGCGGAACTCTTTGCGGCGCCAAAGGAGATTGCTCCGCCAGCGAATATTTGCCTTGCTCCCCATAAGCGAGGCTGATAGGCGTACCCAGCTTTTTCTGCGTGATGTATTGAAAGCGCTGAAGATTTTCTTTAGCTTTGGTTGAATCACCGGATTGCTGATAGGCCCGCGCGAGCCCAAACTGCGCCGACGCATGGTAAGGATTCAGTTTCAGCGCGTGGTTAAAGCAATCCACCGCTTCGGGAAAGTGCTTGAGCTGGGCATGCACCGATCCGAGAAAATACCAGGCATCCGGGTCATTCGGATCAATTTCGACGACATGCTGAAACGCGTCCACGGCTTTCTCCGGGGTATTGCTGTTCTTGTAGAACAGGCCCAGGTTATACCAGCCATATGCATCTTTCGGATTCTCTTTAACGGCCGTTTCCAGAATTGGCTGCGCCGCATCTAGTTTGCCGATGTTGAGTAGAGCAATTCCTTGATTCAGCTTTGCAATTTGGAGATTGGGGTCAAGCTTCGCCGCCTGTTGAAAGAGATGCAATCCCTTCTCGAAGGCTTGCTGATTCATATATCCCGCGCCGAGGTTATTGAGCCGGGCGGCTTCGGCGGGATTGGTCTGCGCCGCAGCAAACGGAATCAGTGCGACAAAGATCGCCAGTGATCGAGGAATGAGTACCCGCAGCATTTCAGAAGATTTAAACACAGTTGTGACATAGACGCGATTATTTCCACGGCTGATGATAGGGGCTCGTTGCAACGATTCCTTTCCCCTCCTGGATGGCCACGGTTTGTCCAGCGTTGATATTCGCGAGCTTGTCCACTTGACCGCTGGGCCAGTTGATTTCAACGGAATCAGCCTCGGTGGCGGAGCTAAGACCGAAGGTCAACGTCAATTCGCTTTGTGAAAGGTAGCTTGAACCGCTGTGGACGGTCTTGGTTTGGTCGTCCTTGCCCGAGATCACTCTGACGCTGGCCCCGATGCCGTCGCGATTGGATTTTGTCCCAACCAACTTAATCCGCAGACTATGATTGGTTCCGTTTCGACTATGAAATAAATATGCGCGGCCGCCGTTGGTAGTAAGAAGAATGTCGAGGAAACCATCATTATCAACGTCGGCAAAAGCTGCGCCGCGCGCGACTTTAGGGCTGGCAAATTCCGCACCGAGAGTTTGCGTGACTTCCTGAAATTTGCCTCCACGCAGATTACGAAACAGATGGGGCGGCTCAGCGTAGCGGACGCGCTTTTGTACCCGCTCAATTGCATCTTCAATATGCCCATCCGCCACGAAAATATCCTGCCACCCGTCATTGTCGTAATCGAAGAAGAAGCAGCCAAACCCCAACGTCACGAGCGTAGCGCGACCGACTTCCGAAGTTGGCGCGTTGTCTACGAACAGGTCGTTGCCTTCGTTGTGGTAAAGCGAAAGCATCTGGTTGGCAAAGTTTGTGATGATGATGCTGGGCTTGCCCGAACGGTCGTAGTCGGCGGCATCCACGCCCATGCCGGCACGGGCGACGCCGTCTTCACTAAATGCAATTCCCGCGGAAACACCTTTCTCCGCGAATGTACCATCGTGCTGGTTGATGTAGAGCTTGTTGGGCTGGGTGTCGTTCGCTAGCAGAATGTCGGGCCAGCCGTCACCATTAGCGTCGAGAATCGCGATGCCGAGGCCCTTGGAATTGGGATCGTAGAGCGTGGCCCTTTGCGTGGCGTCCTCGAACTTGCCGTTCCCTAAGTTGTGCCACAGCCGCGGCGTGCTTCCCTTATAGGATTCCGGTGTGCAATACGATTTGTGAGTTCCATCGATGGTGCAGAACAAATCACCCTTTTCCGACCAATCCACATAGTTGGCGACTACAAGATCAAGCTTGCCGTCACGGTCGTAGTCCACCCAGGCAGCGCTCGTCGAAAAGCCCGTTGTTCCGTACAACCCCGCAGATTTCGTGACGTCAGTGAACGTTCCATTCCCATTGTTGTGAAATAGATGACTCTGTCCGAGCGCGCTGATAAAAATATCGTCGAAGCCATCGTTGTCGTAATCACCGATGGCTGCTCCCATTCCATACATGGGGACGGCAAGGCCGGCTTTACGCGTCACGTCCGTAAAAGTGCCGTCGTGATTATTGTGATAGAGCTTCGGTGTAGTGGCTGTACCTGGATGGCCGGGCCAATTCTCGCCATTGATTAGCAGAATGTCAGGCCAGCCGTCATTGTCGTAATCAATAAAAGCGCAACCCGGACCCATCGTTTCGGGCAGGTATTTTTTTCCGAAAGCGCCATCGTTGTGTTTGAAATTAATTCCGGCCTTGGCGGTGATATCGCGGTATTGGATCTGTTGAGCAGAGACATACCAAGAGAGCAGTGCAATCAGCAGAAACAACTTGCGCATTATTGGGCCGCTCCTATGGGCGTCGCCTTCGTGAGCGAGCTTTGCTCAAAGGGACGAGTCTTATGGGTTTGCTCGCCGTGGGCGCCCGAGGCGGCGGCTGCGCGAGTTGGGACAGTCAACGGAACTGAGACATGTTCATGGATCGCCTGCCGTTCGTTATTGTCCTCTGGATGCAATTGGCGATAAGGCCCCGTAATCACTTGCGACGATTCATCCGCCTTGAAACGGAGGTAACGCTCTTCGTGTTCACTTGCCATCTTGTTATCGCTCAATCCGCGATAGCAGAGCATCAGATTGTAGTGGGCCTGCAAGTCTTCAGGATCAATGGCTAAAACGGATTGCAGTGTCGTGACTGCCTCCGAATATTTGCGCTGCAAGAAAAGAACGCGGCCGAGATCATTCAACGCGACTCGATCGCGAGGATACTGCGCAAGCACCTGTTGCAAATGATCGGCGGCGCCTTCATAGTTGCCTTCGCTGCGCAGAACGCGAGCATAGAAATAATGCGCGCGCGCGAGGTTGGGGCTGATCGCCAGGGCTTTTTCAAGAACGCTCCGTGCGCGTTGCATATCACCCTCCTGCACCGCGCAACGGCCAACGTTTACCCATCCATCGGGATTATTAGGGGCCATTTCGGTAATTTTCTGGAACGCCGCAGCCGCTCCCTTTAAATCTCCCTGAAGAAACAACCCAATGCCATAATCATTCCAGCGCTGCCAATCGTCGGTTTGAAGGATTTGTTGCGGCGGCTGCTTGGGCGCGCCGCGCTGGGCAACGTCCAGCGTCACTTCATTCTCGGCGACCGCAATAATCGGCAAATCCGGAATCTTCTCTTCTTTCGCTGAAATCCCATCCAACGGCGCCTTGAAGACAAACTTGCGGTCATCGTAGCTCGGCATAACCGCCGCGTCGCTATTAGGATCGGGCATGCCAGCGAAAGCAAATTGCGTATTCCACCAGGAAAACTTGCGGTAGCACAAGCGGGCATGCAATGTGATCTTGTTCCCAGCGTTATCGGGAATGTGCAAACGATAGTGGACCGTATCGGCTGCCCCCGGCGGAATCAAGTGAACGTAGACCACCGCGCGTGTGGCCCAAGCGTTTCTCTTGTTGATGGGGTTGCCGTGCCCGTCAATCTGCAAGGACCGGTAAAAGTGCGCGCTTTTCTCCACCGGCCCTTTGCCATTGTCTTCGACCATTCCACTCCAAAAAATTGTTTGGCCTTTATCATCGGTGGCTTTCAGCTCGAGCCAGGTATCGAATGCATCTACAGTCCCGCCCGGGAAAAAGTGCCCGACCGCTTTCGTTCGCACCACAACTTCGACACGCACGGTATCACCGCGTCGTACAACCGCGTGCACGCGGTTCAGAGGGGCCGTAACCGGCTCAACCGCTGTCTCTACGGCAGGGGTAATCTTGGTTTCGGCTTCCTCGCCCACCGCGAATGATGTTGAGAGGTCGGACTGCTCCCGCGCTCCTGATTTAATTTCTCCAGTTTCAGGCGTAATGCCGAAGATATCCACCGTCACCTTATTACTCTTCAGGAAGTCTTCGGTGACTTTAAGTTGCGTGGCATCTTCGTTGGCCGTGGGTACCGCCGTATTCGCTCCAGGGAAACGATGGGAGTGCACGAAGCCGTTGATATTGCCCATGTCCGCTGAGTGCGTCAGAGGCATGTGGCAATCGGCGCACTGCGCCGGCTTTGGCGGGTAATAGAAAGACCGGGCGCCTTGCCCTGAAACCCCGCTTGCCTGCCAATTGTCGTATTCATTGAAGCCGCGCAGCCAGCGGTAGTGGTTCACCGGAACATCAAGATGCACTTTGTGACACGTCGAACAAAACTCGGCTGTCTGGTCGCGCATGAAGGGCTTTAAGAAGACACGTCGGTGCGGCTCTGGATTCATCTTGACCAAAAAGTCATGCAACGTGCGGATGACGGGGTTCTTGCTCGCGGCAAGTTCGTGCAATTTGGGATACTCAAGATAAAAATCCGCCTGCCCCATTGTGCTCTTCACGCGAGCAATAGAATGGCACATCATGCAGCCGAGTCCGGCCTGGGCGGCCGGAGTGTGCACGATTTGCTTGATGGGTGTGTCCATCTTGCCGCTGTAGAGAACCGCCGGATCATGGCATCCGCCACACCACTTCGAGGGTTTCGTGCCGATCGTGTCCTGCATGTACTCGATGCTCTTGCGGTACCACTGATTGTTGAACGAGGAGAAGTGGTGAGCTGAGCTAAACCATTGCTTGTAAATGTCCTGATGGCAGCGCTCGCACGAATCCGACTCCATGAAATATTCGCTGGGAATATGCTGTCCGCCATACACCTGCGCTGAACTGGGAAAGAATGGGCCTTTCGCTCCATCCCCTTCGGAGTCCATCGTGGCCGGTGGCTCGGCTGGATTTTCAATCCGAGCGTGCGTAAGCCAACGTGCTTCCCGCAGATAACGAGCGCCTACGCCGACGCCTGCAAGTATAAGCAGAACAATAGCTATACGTGCCGCAGGCCCGGCAATGCCCGAAGACAACCATCCCTGCCTGCCTGCCCATTCGGCAAATAAGATTCCAAGTCCGGCCAGCGACACCAGAATATGCGCATAGAGCCAGTTCCATTCCGCTCGCGGCGTACCAGTCTTGATCAAAATCAACCCGAGGATTGCTCCGCCCAGAAGCAATACCCATCCCATCCGCTCGAAGAGGGTCGCGCGCTGCCATGCCTGATAAAAACAAATTGCGAGCAGCAACGTAGCGGCAATGCCCGCAACGACATGCAGCAAAACCACCCCGGCATAAAACACATTTGCCTGTGGAAACGCATAAAGATAGGCAGCCGAGGCGGCCAAAAAAATAAGAAGTCCTATCATCAAGCGCCAGCTGGCGCCAACCAGTGTATTTTCAGTGGCCAACATAGACGGGATTATCGAACCGCGTAAGCGTATTCGGTCTTCGAATCAGAGACAACAGTATAAAAGTACTAGATGACGCAAGCGGCTCACCCAACCGCCGGCATCATCCGACGGCCGCATTCGCGTTCAAGAATGTCCGCGACCTCCAGCACGGTCTCTTCCTCCCATGGGCGCCCGGCAATTTGCACTCCAATCGGCAAACCTCCTGCTGAATGGCTCACCGGAACTACTGCCGCGGGCATCCCGAGGAGATTGAACCATTCGCAATAGCTCCAGGCATCGAGATACTTTACGCGTTGCCCCTCTACATTCCACTCCCGCTCGCCATGCTTGAAAGCCGGGACCGAAGCAACCGGACACAACAAAATTGGAAACTTCTGCATTTGCCCGAAGATTTTCATCCGCAGCAAATCGCGCTTCATCCACGCGTCCAGCAGCGTATCGGCAGTATGCGGAGGCTCGCCAGCGACCCACTCGCAAAATTGACGCAGTGTTGGGCTCAGTTCGCCTTCACGCCCGCTCAACATCGGCCGCAGCAGCATGCCTCCGGCGATGCCAAAGAAAGCCCACCAGATCTGCCGTGCCTGCTCGAGGCCCTCCGGACGAAAAGTCTCAACTCGGAACCCCACGCTACGCAGGGCCTCAACCGAGGTTCTAATCGCGTCTCGCGTCTCGATTGTCACGGGTGTGCGGCCATCGTCTTCGAAATAGCCAATGCAAATTTTCTTTGTCTCTTCCCTGCTTGGCCAACGTACCGGCACAGGCGCTGCTGACGGATCACCATCGTCCGGCCCTTGCATCACTTCGAAAAGCAGTTTCAAGTCCGCCACCGTCCGCGCCATCGGCCCCACCACGCCAAGCAACGCGAACGGCCCGGCGGACTGCGGAAAGTGTCCCGTCGACGGGATGCGTCCGGGCGTGGGCTTTAACCCACAAATTCCACAGAAGTGCGCCGGGACGCGAATCGATCCCCCTCCATCACTACCTACACCGCCGGCCGATAAACCAGCAGCAATCGCAGCCGCTTCCCCACCGCTCGACCCTCCAGCCGTCCGCGATAAATCCCAGGGATTATTGGTGCGTCCATATAAGAGGTTGTCGGTTTCCCAGGCCATCAGTAGTTCGGGAGTATTGGTCACTCCAAGAATGATTGCCCCGGCGGCGCGAAGACGGCGGACCAGCGGGGCATCTTGCTGTCCAATAATGCTTTCACGCAATGATGTGCCGGCCTCGTAGGGCATGCCTGCCACTTCTATAGAACTCTTGATGCTGATGGGTACTCCGTGCAACGGCCCGATTTCGCCCTTCGATAGCAATTTCTCTTCCGCCGCGCGTGCCTGTCGTCGAGCACCTTCGATGTCAACCTTTATGAATGCATTCAAGCGAGGATTGAGACTTTTAATTCTTGCGAGGTGCTCGTTGACAAGTTCAACCGGCGAAATTTCTCTCCGACGAATCCGTCGTGCCATCTCGCATGCCGATAGAAAATTAAGTTCTGACATAAGTGCACTCGGAACCCGCCGCCAGCACAGGTGACTCGTCCACGTCGTACCGCCCTTGAAATAGAATGGGGGTAGATGCGTCCTGAGTCAAAAAGTTCGGCGTGTTCACGCCTCATAAGGAGAAAGCTATGCAGCACGCTCCACGGTTTATAAAAATCATCGAGGATGCCAAAACACGTATTAAAGAAACGACAACCGACGCAATCAAACAGCGGTTGGACCGCAAAGATAAGTTCATCCTGATCGACGTTCGCGAAGAGAGTGAGTTTGCTAAGGACCATCTGCCCACTGCGATCCATCTCGGCAAAGGCATTATCGAGCGCGACATCGAAACCCGCGTGCCCGATACCAGCGCTCCCCTCGTACTCTACTGTGGCGGCGGTTTTCGTTCTGCTCTGGCCGCTGATAACCTCCAGAAGATGGGCTACACCAACGTCCTTTCCATGGATGGCGGTATCCGCGAGTGGCGCGAAAAGCATTTTCCTCTCACGAAAGAGTAGCGACGGCTAACGACGCTGCCCGGAAGTACCTTCGTAACTTGATGTAACCACTGTTATCCCTGAACATTGACTTGCATAATACTGCGCTCGAAACCATGGAAAAAGAACTAAGTAATTCCTCTGGAAATGCTGCTGCGGCCGTTGGTCGCGCTCCCAACCGCTCAGTAGAATTTGTCTTGGAACAGGCCAATACGCCTGACAAATTCTGCGCGGCCTTGGCGAAATTATTTGCTGTCCGTCCGACGGAAGTCGCGCTGTTGCGGCTGGAAAAATCGCTGCTTAAATTTCTTTATCCTGACGAACTGAAGACGGCCGGAGCTATTCCAGTCTCGAGTTCCACCGCCATCGCCGCCCATACCGCCAGCACCAAGAAAATAGAGATTTTCAACAATTTCGCCAAGGTGAAACATGCGAGCGTTTTTGAAACGGTTCGACTCGCCCGCCCTGAGGAGCACGAAGCGCAAACCATCGAAGTGGAAACAGAGCAGCCGAGCATTCAAAAGCTGATGTCCGCCCCTGTGATGGATGCGCAAAAGCTGATGGGCGTAATTCAGATTTGCCGCAAGGGCTACAGCCTTGGCTCTGCCGGACCGGACTTCACGGACGCCGACTTGAAACAACTCAAGCTCGCCAGCGGCATCGTCGCCAAGAAAGAGTTCATGAGCACGATTGCGAAATACTAGTTTTACCCATCCCCATTGTTGCAAGCATCGCTTGATCCAGGAGGAGTTTCTGCGCCCCTGAAAGATAGCGCCATTGCCCTTTTGGAAGATCTCCCAACTCTAAAGGACCAACGGCGACTCGCACCAGCCGCAGTACGGAGACTCCCAACTGCGCCAGCAAGCGCCGAATTTGCCGGTTTCTGCCCTCTTCCAGCACAACTTCAATCCAGCTATTGCGTTGACCGCCACGCAAGAACCGTGCACTCTTCGCCCTTAGTAGTTCGCCATCGCATCGTGCTCCTTTTATCATCGCGTCCAACAAGGCCTGGGAACGCACCGTATTCACCTGCACGTGATAAGTTTTCGCAATGCACGTTTCGGGCGCGGAGATACGCGCCGCCCACCCAGAATCATTCGTCATGAGCAATAAGCCTTCACTGGCCTTGTCTAAACGGCCAACGGGGGCAATCCACGACAGGTCGGGAGGTAGAAGGTGATAGACAGTGTCGCGGCCTTGCTCATCGGATGCGGTCGCCACCACGCCGCGAGGCTTGTTCAAGACTATGTAAATGGTATATGCGGCCGAGATCGCTTTATCATCGATTTCTATTCGTTCTTTCCCAGAGTGCGTAGGAGTCTCAGGATCCAAGCAGACTTTTCCGTTCAGCCGTACACGGGCCGACCGAATCAGCGCCTCTGCGCGCGAACGCGAGCAATATCCCAACTTCGATATCGCACGGGCCAAACCCATGCGGCGAACGGCCTTTTTCCTCACCACGTCATGCTAAACGATGCGACCTCGTCCCGAATTAGCAAGCGTGGCTGGACGTTCGATGTCAGACTGTGCCAGACACGTGAATGTGCTAACTTGTTACGCTAATGCCTGAGACAAAGGTCGAACGCCGTTCACGCAAGCGCCAGTCAGTACGCGTCCCGCTGGCCATCCACGCCAAGGACGGCTCTTTGCATGCCGACGGCTATACGACGAACCTGAGCGATGGCGGCATATTTCTCTACACCAAGACAAAAATTGCCGCAGGCAACGAACTTGAGATTGTGATGGTACTTCCCGCCGAATTTACGCAGGGCGACGCGCGGTGGGTATGTTGCCAGGCCTCGGTTGTCCGCATAGAAACCTCGTGCGAATCGGGCACCTTTGGCGTGGCTGCAAGGATTCATGGAATGCAGATATTACCCGAAATCAGCGGCTGAAGATGCTGTTTCCTGTGTAATCCGAGGGAGAAAGTGTACCTCCCAGAAGGTTCTCGTCAAATTTTAGAACAATTTAAAGATTCCTTTGGACATGTCGCGGCTTTAGTGCAATAATTCGGCCCTTGAATTGCTGCGCTTAGAAAGTATTAACCTCAAAGTTTAGGGTGGACGGCATGTCGATAGATAAACTCTTAGGAGGGGCTCTGCGGATTCTCACTCCCCTTGGTCCGCGGTATTTGCAGCCCACCTTTTTTCAGCGTCTTTACTTACTGTGGATTTTCCGCAACTTCCAAACACTCCCGGTGAAAGTCCTTACTCCGTTTCAACTGCGATTCATAGAAACCATCGGCCAAAAACACGGTTTTGCCCAGAGCAGCCTGCATGGTTTTGAGGACACACCTATCCTCGGGACTCTGGAGCAACGCCCACCGGTCGATGGCGGCGAAATGCCTCCACGACGGCCGAATACCTCCGTTGCAGACGCGGTCTCTCCGTTCGCCGCAAATCAACGTTCCTGATTCTCACTCGAGCCTGAAGGGAGCGGCGTTGCAGGCGGGCCTTCCGCTCGGGAACCGCACGGTCCCGCGCTATGTTCCCCAAACGCGAAGTGGCGCGCCGCTCAAGACAAGATTGATATGCCGCGGCTTGCTGCTCCGTAGCCAATGCGCGCAATTGCTCAAGTGACTGCTGCCGCGATAGGCGAATCTGCTTCTGCTGCTGCTGTGGATTCAGGGAAAAATGGTTGCACACGGCGAGCACCTGTAAATGCGTGTTGCGCGCAATCTCTCTGCCCTGTTGCGCCACGGAGGGAGAAATTCCCGCTTATTCCCAGCAGCCGCTTCTTCTTCCGTATCGCGCCGGAGGAGCCGCAGCGTACGCCTCCGTTCAGGCGCCCTGCATTACATCAAACGTTGCACTGCGCAAGTATCTGATCAAGCAGTGATTGCCGAGAATGAGTGGTGTGCTAACTTGCTGGGTCTGGCACGCGCAAGTTACACTGTTGGTGGACATTCTCTGCCAGAAGTCCTCATAGGTCTGACCAAACTGGATCTGATAAAGCTCCAACAAATTGTTTGCCGTTCGCTAGGGCGCGTAGCTCAATTGGCAGAGCAACTGACTCTTAATCAGTAGGTTGTAGGTTCGATTCCTACCGCGCTCACCATTCTTCAGCAACTTAGCAGGTTTGGTTACCGCTTAGCGGTATGGCCGGGAGGCAACACTTAAGTTTGACGAGAAGTAGGCGAGCTCTTACAAACCGGACCGTTTCCTGCTACACTGAATTTAACGCTATTTGCACGGTTTGCTTGTTTACGCGGTGGTTCCCTCGTTGGATCAGTTTTATCTCCGCTTTCCCTGCCTGCCGTTTGGCCAGCGTAAATCTAATATTGAAAGTGCGACGACGCGCTACACATCGGTTTTAGTGTGCACGTCGCCCGAAAGAAACCAATCGAATGACAAAATTTTCGGAACTGCCGCTCTCTGCTGCTTTACAGCAGAAGCTGGCGGCAGCCCAGTTTACAACTTTAACTCCTATCCAGGAGCAAGCCATCCCTGTGGCCCTCAACGGAAAAGACATTATCGGAGCGGCGCAAACGGGAACCGGCAAGACGCTTGCTTTTTTACTTCCCCTGATTGAGATGCTGAGGCAAGAACCCTCAAGGCAAGCAAAAGCACTCGTTCTATTACCGACGCGTGAGCTCGCCATGCAAGTCCACCAGCAGTATGAGAGACTGTGCCACAGCAAGGACATGGCTGCCCTAGTCATCGGCGGCGTGTCAGAGCAAGCGCAGATCCGCACCCTTCGCGCAGGTTGCAGGCTTATCATCGCCACTCCTGGGAGGTTGCAGGACTTCGTTGACCGGAAATTAGTAGATCTGCGGGCAATCAAAATGCTGGTGCTCGATGAGGCGGACCGGATGCTGGACATGGGTTTCCTTCCGGCCATCCGGCGCATCATCGCCCTCCTCCCGCAGGCCCGCCAGACCCTGTGTTTTTCCGCGACAATTGAACATTCTGTAGCCATGTTGATGCATGAGTACATGCGCGATCCTGTACGAGTAACCGTGGATCCAGGCCTCAAGCCAGCGGCGAGCGTTCAGCTCACGGCCTACGAAGTACGTCCTACGGAAAAGATGGACGCGCTCAAGCAGTTGTTGCACGCAGAGTCGGGTCAGGCCTTAGTCTTCGCCCGTACCAAACGAGGCGCGGAACGCATCGTAAAGTCTTTGGTTCAGCACGGCTTCAACGCCGCCGTGATCCATGGCGACCGCTCTCAATCTCAAAGGAACCATGCCCTCAGCGGATTTCAGGAAGGCCGGTATCAGATTTTAGTGGCAACCGACATTGCTTCGCGGGGTTTGCACGTGGACGACGTCGCCCATGTGATCAACTACGACTTGCCGAAGATGGCCGAGGATTTTGTTCATCGGGTCGGCCGCACGGGCCGAGCAGGATCGCAAGGCCACGCGTCGACACTGGTGGCAGGCGCTGAACTCGTCCAACTTCGGGACATCGAGCGCGCGCTGAAACTTCGTATCGAACGCAGGCGGTTCGACGAGATCGATGCAGGCTTTGTGCGCCAACCTGTTCAAAACACTCTTAGTAGCAGGACCCTCGTCGCTTTACCGGGCGAGGTCTTTGTGTAGTCCCGCCCTCAGACAATGGGATTGCTCATTGATCCAGCCCATTGTCTTCGTTTGGCTCCGAGCCCGTGGAGTCTCCCGATAGGGGCCCGATGCGGAACATGGCCGCCTGAGCTTCGGCATGTTCACGCAGCTCACGTATTTCGTCCGTCGGGCTTGCCTCGGGCTGTCCCAGCTTACGCTGGTTCCTACGTTCGGCTTTGTCGCGCTGTTTTTGCTGCCGCGCTTGCTCTTTCTGGCGTTTGCTAAAAGTGGATCGTCCTCTCGGCATGCGAGCTGCTCCAGTTCTTGGTCATAGTTAGTCGTTTTCGCGGATCTACAGTTACGGAAATAATCGTAACGAGAACCCACAGATTTACTCGCCGGGCTCTGTCGGCCGTTGCGTCGGGCCGCGCTAATCATTGTGCCCGCTGCTGCAGCCAGCTGTCTCGGCCTTGTGCTTTTCATTAGTACTCTTCATGCAGCTCCTGCTTTCGCACTTCGGCCGCAAATAGCGACGTGGCTTCCCTGCGTTTAGAGGGCCTTTGCTCGGCATCGCGCGGTGGCGAGGGCCGTTTGCTGATGGCGAGGGACCGGGCAACAGAGGCCGAGCGTACAGCGGAGATTCGGCGGGAAGCCTCCATGATCCCCCACAGCGGCGAGAGGCCGCCGGGGTCGATTGCCTCCGGAACATTCGCGGCCATTGTAATGCCGAGGCCCCCGCCCATCTGCACTTCTGGCGCATCAGGCATATTTGGAGATTCCGCGAGATAAGCCGGTTTGCCGACCAGGAATGCCAATTTCTGTCGTGGGATCGCGACTCGAACGTCTGCGCAGAAGTCGTCCCAATGGCCTAAGTCGTTCTCCAGATTCACTAGCACAAGAGCGTAGAGATCGACGCGCCACCACGCCCGCGCTTCGCTGATATCGCAGGCACAGTCGACGTCGATACCCAGACTGCGCAGGGCTTCAGAGCGCAACTCACGCTTCCCATCGGAGGCGTCCACCAGCAAGACACGTCTCCGCTTAATCGCACCGTGGGTCACGGAGGCCAGTGGCAAATTAATTACGGATGTAGTCACGTCGTCTTCTCTTTTGCTTTCACTCGGGTCTGAGGGACTCGCGCATTGGCGTGCTCGAACAGAGGCTCGAACATTGCCCGTTGCTGAGCCCGCCGATGTATCTTCTTTTTCCGCCTGATGTTAAATCTTGCCTTGTCACCATTAACTCCTGACATGATTGAACTCCATATGGTGCAAAATATGTGGCATGACCCACTCTGCGGCCGCCGCGAGGTCGAGCGCGGCTCGCGCGTTCAGCGAACACGTACCGGAAAGCTTCCTCTCAGTTTCAATCGTGTTCAGGTCTTTTTGGCCGCTAAGTAAGGCGTTGAGTGGCCTTTTGGGACGCGATGCATCGAGCGTTTGAGCCTCGCGCTCAACTCTCATAGTACGCTGCGCACATCGAAAAGCCTAATTCCGATAGTATCTGTTGTAAACAAAAAGGTTAGCGAGTGCTGCAATTTGCGTTGCTATTAAACCGCTCTCAGAGTAGCATCAAGACTGTACGTTAGACCGAATCGGTCGTGCCCAGTCCTCGCCTCAACAGCCAGAACCCTGTACGGTTTCCCTCCGACTCCCTCCAGCGTAAATACACAAAAAAGGAACACAACTAAGAATATGGAACAAGGAACAGTGAAGTGGTTTAATGACGCTAAGGGCTACGGCTTCATCAGCCGCCAGTCAGGCGAAGATGTTTTCGTGCATTTCTCAGCCATCCAGGCTGGCGGCTTTAAGAGTCTGCAAGAGGGACAAACCGTGCAATTTGATGTAACTAAGGGTCCGAAGGGCTGGCAGGCGGAAAACGTTAGTTCGGTCTAACCCAACAGTGCGAAGGAGCGGGCCGCTCGCGGTTCGCTTCTTTTGCTCATATCATCCGTGCCCGCGAGCGCTTGGAAGTAACAGACATTTCATTCGAAGATCCTTGCGACGGTCGTAGATTCGATTTCCCCACCTTTCACTCCAACTTTCTCCGCACGCAAGCCTTGGGGTATTATCACAAGCGGCATATGCTTGGATAGAACCTCTGGAGGGCATCTGTGAGCGTACCCCCTGATCCGGAAAGACGAAAATTTTTGCGGGCCAAATTGCACGTTCCCGTGGAATTTCGTATCGCCGGGAACGAAATCGCTTCCCGTGCCGCGACCTCAGACTTAAGTCTGGGTGGTTTTTACCTTGAAACCATGTTCACGATGCCGGTGGGCACAGAACTCGAAATAACTCTGCATCTAGAGAATCCTGTGCTGGCAGTTGCCGTCGTGGCGACGTGCGACCCGTCGTTCGGCAACGGAATCCGTTTCACTAAGATGTTGCCAGAGGATGTAGAAACCTTGCGCTTGTATTTAGAAGCTCAAGAAAAAATGACCGGCAAAGCCGACGACTCATCCGCATCGACGGAGCTTACCTAATTTGTCGCAGTCGTCACAATCAGGGTAAGACTGAGTTGATGAACGGATGTGTTGCCACCATTCGTTCCTGCTGTTCCTGTGGCATTCACCGTAAACGACTGCGTACCAATCGGCGTGGTGGAACCCGTAGTCGAATTGCCGCCGCAACCGCCGAGCACTAATATTGCCGTGAAGGCAAACGCCGCCAGAACTACCAAACGCACTATCCTACGATGCCTTTGCGATTGCGCTTCGTTTCCGCCCTTTCGTTCGCCACCTAACAACACGACTCCGAACCATCCTGCTCCGAACAGACTTGCGAACAACGAGTATCGGGTGTTCGACTCCGGACGGACCGGCGATTGGAACGATGAGGTCGTGGTATTCGTCGTCACCGTGAGGTTGCTGACCAGGGTTGTCTCGACGTTGTTAGGCGTGAGAGAACTTGGGTTAAATGCACAGCTTGCCCCTTGCAGACCTACGCACGCAAAAGTGATGGTACCGTTGTAGCCGTTGGTCGGAGTAATCGTAATCGAATAGCTTGTTGAATCGCCCGCCACGACTGTCTGCGTAAGTACTGGCGCGGTGAGCGTGTAGTCCGAAGCGGGCGCAGGCACAACGACTTCACTCAATAGAGTCGATGTGACTGTCAGATAGTTGCCATCCCCGCTATAGCTAGCGGTAATGCTATGCGTAGCCACGGACAAACTTGAACTCGTAAACACGGCCGCGCCAACCGCGTTCAGGGTTACAGGAGAATAAAGCGCGGTGCCAGAATCGAGAAATGTCACAGTCCCTGTGGGAATCGGATTGCCCGATCCTCCGCTCAGCACGGCCGTGAAAGTCACGGGCTGGCCGTTAATTCCGGGATTAACAGACGAAGTCAGTGTGATGGTCGGCGTTGTCTGGGCGAAGGCCGACATCGCGATTAATATCAGCGAGACACACAAACCGCGGTGGAAAATTCTTCGCCGGATTCCCTTACGCATGAACAGTTTGATATTCCTCGTATGCGCCCTTGAAATCTGTTATCGAATGGTCACTCTCAAAGTGCCAGATTCGCGTAGCCACTTCATCAATTAAATCATGATCGTGGGTAACCAGCAGCACTGTGCCTGGATATTTCTGCAAGGCGATATTCAATGCATTGATGGATTCAAGGTCGAGGTGATTGGTTGGCTCATCCAGCACCAACACGTTCGGCTTCTGCAGCATCAGTTTGCAGAAAAACAGCCGCGCAGCTTCCCCCCCGGACAGAACGTCGGTGGATTTGGTCGCTTCATCTCGCTGGAAGAGCATCATGCCCAGCAATCCGCGAATTTCTTCGTTGGAGGCTGAAGGATCCCACTGATGCAGCCACTCCAGTACTGTCGTTCCTTTGTCAATCAGCGCCCGCATGTCCTGCGGGAAGTAACCAATCAGCGCTTCATGCCCCCAAACCACTTTGCCGCCGTCGATGAATTTGCCGTCGTAGCCGGAGGTCAGGCGCAACTCGGATTCTGGCGTGGTTGGAGAATTCGCTAGCAACGCGTTGACGAGTGTCGTCTTCCCTGCGCCATTACGGCCCATCAATGCGATCTTTTCACCGCGGGAGATGCTGGCAGTGAATCCACGAACTACTTCTTTGTCGCCATAAGCCTTCTCTATCTTTTCTAGTTCGAGAATGTGCTTGCCCGAGGGCCGCTTCATATCGAACTTAATGAAGGGGCGTTGAATGTTTGAGCGCGCCAGTTCGGTGACCTGCAATCTTTCGACTTCCTTGCGCCGAGACTGCACCTGGCTCGATCGCGTGCCGGCTGCGAAGCGCGCGATGAATTCGTTCAATTGAGAAATTTTCTTTTCGCGTTGCGCATTTTGCGATTCGACTTGAGAACGGACTTGCGTCTTCGCCACCACCATGTCGTCGTACGTGCCGGTGTAGGTGATGATGGTCTCGTAGTCGATGTCCGCGATATGCGTGCAGATGCTGTTCAGAAAATGGCGGTCGTGTGAAATTGTTACCAGCACTCCGTCATATTGATTCATGAAGCCTTGCAGCCAATGTATCGAATCCAAGTCAAGGTTATTGGTGGGCTCGTCGAGTAGCAATGCTTGAGGATGCCCGAACAATGCCTGCGCCAACAAGACGCGCACTTTCTGCCCACCTTGCAACTCACCCATCTTGCGAAGATGGAGGTCGTCAGGAATATCGAGGCCTTGTAACAGAATGGCCGCATCGGTTTCGGCGGTGTAGCCGTCTTCCTCGCCGACAATACCTTCAAGTTCGCCAAGCTTCATGCCGTCTTCGTCGGTCATTTCGTGCTTTTCGTAGATGGCGTCGCGTTCCTGCATCGCCGCCCACAACCGCTTGTTGCCCATAATGACGGTGTCGATCACTTTGAAGGCGTCAAAGGCAAACTGGTCCTGGCTCAGCACGCCAAGTTTGCGCGGACGCACGACCGTCCCTTTTTGCGGTTCCAATTCCCCGCTCAACAACTTCATGAACGTAGATTTACCGGCGCCGTTCGGTCCGGTCAGACCATAGCGGCGGCCCGGCGTGAACGCCGTAGAGACTTCCTCAAACAGAATTTTTGCGCCGTAGCGCATGGAGACATTACTGACTGAAAGCATGATTTTACGTATGAAACTGCGAGGAAATTCCGCTAAAAACGGTGCGCAGCCAGAGTCTTTAGGATAACATGCCGCGTCTGAAATTCGAGTGGCGCGGGGCGGGTGCCCTCGCCCCCGAACAAAAGCACTGATTTGGATTTCGTTACCCCTGCTTCGCCTCTAACTCCGCCCAGCGGCTGTACATAGCGTCCAAATCTTCTTGTACTTTTTCCAGATCGGCATGAGCGCTCATCAGCCGCGAAGCATCGCTGGCAATCGTCGGATCTTCCAGCGCGGCACGCTTTTCATCGCGCAACGCTTCGGCCTGCGCTATTCGTTCTTCAATAGTCGAATATTCCCGGGCCTCGAGATAAGAGAGTTTCTTTTTGCCGCCGGACGAAGGCGTGCTACGCGAAGAATCTGCCATACGTCTGTTATCTTTCACAGGCCGCTTCTGTTCCGCCTGCCATTCTTCCCATTGCGAATAATCCGCAAAGACCGCAGCTGATCCTTGCCCATCCAATCCAAGCACAATCGTCGAAACCCGGTCCAGCAAATAACGGTCGTGTGTAACCAGCACCAGCGCTCCGCGATATTCGAGCAAGCTTTCCTCGAGAATTTCCAGCGTTGGAATATCGAGATCGTTAGTCGGCTCATCCAGAAGTAGAAGATCGGCGGGTTGCAGCATGAGTTGCGCAATCAGAACGCGCGCTCTCTCCCCGCCGGAAAGCTTGCTAACAGGCTGATTCAGTTGCTCGCCGGTAAAAAGAAACCGGTCGGCCCAGGAAGCAACATGAACTACACGATCCTGATAGATGACCGAATCGCTGTCCGGTGCGAGCGCCTTCCTCAACGTCTGCTCACCGTCAAGCTGACGATTTTGATCGAAATATACGATCCGCAAGTTAGGCGCAGTTTGAATTTTTCCCGTGTCGGGTGAATATTCCCCGCGCAACAGGCGAAGCAACGTAGTTTTGCCACTCCCGTTCGGCCCAACCAGTCCCACCCGCACGCCTGCGGTAATAACGAAGTTGAGGTCTGAAAATAACTTACGCCCGCCAATTTCGTAACTGACATCTTCCAATTCGACTAGGCGTTTCGTTTTTCGATCCGTCGCCGAGAAATCGATTTTCGCGCTCGCCGTTCGGCTTCGACGATTGAGGTCAGCCAACTCCCCAATCAATTCATTCGCATTGTCAATCCGGGCTTTGGCTTTCGTGGTGCGGGCTTTGGGCCCTCGACGCAGCCACTCAATTTCCGTCCTTACGCGATTTTCGAGCGCATCCTGATGCTTCGCTTGCGCCGCCAGATGTTCTTCTTTTCGTACCAGAAACTGGCTGTAGTTGCCCTTCACCCGCAGAATTCCGTCTGGATAAGATTTATTCAACTCCACCACTTCAGTCGTTACATTCTCCAGAAAATAGCGGTCATGGCTCACCACCACGCAAGCAAACTTCGCATTGCGTAGAACTTCTTCCAGCCATTCAATGCCGGCAAGGTCTAAATGATTGGTGGGTTCGTCCAAGAGCAGGACATCAGGCGCTTGTACCAACGCTTCCACCAGGGCCAGGCGCTTTCGCCAGCCTCCCGAAAGGGCCGCGGCTTCGACATCTAGATCTTCGAAACCCGCGCGCCCCAAAGTTTCAGCGGACAGCGTTCCGCGTTCGGATTCAGAAAGATTCGAACGATTCAATGCGGCATCAATCACCGACCCTACTGTCACGCCAGTGGCGAACTCAGACTCCTGCAAAACATAAAGCAGGCGCGCTCGTTTGCGGATGGCCACTTCCCCGCTGTCGGCGTCTATTGGTCCAGCCAAAATTTGCAGAAGCGTGGATTTTCCAGCCCCATTCGGCCCGATGAGGCCTATGCGATCACCTTCGAAGACGGTGAACGAAATTTCCTGAAATAAAGGAAATGCCCCAAAGGCTTTGGTGAGGCCTTGTGCGTTGAGAATGGGAGGCAACGGCGGGGGATGCTCCTTCAGAGGTATTCGTAGGAAGTTCTATTTCAAGAATAGCAGGAGCAAACGAAGGACTATTTTCCCTGTGCGACGTCAATTCGCGTTTCTGCGCGTTTAAGGGCATTCTCGGCGCGAGTCGCATCCACTTCGGTATTGCTGGCGGCAAGACGCTGCTCGGCGCGCTTCTTTGCTTCCTGCGCACGGGATACATCGATTTCTGAAGCTTTTTCCGCCGTCTCCGCCAGGATGGTTACTTTATCAGGCAGAACTTCTGCAAATCCCCAGGCAACTGCAAGCCGCTGCGTATCGGCGCCGCGGCGGTAGCTGATCTCTCCGACTGCCAACTCGGTAATAAGTGGAGCATGGCCGGGAAGAATGCCGATATATCCGCTCTTACCAGGAATCTGCATCTCCTCGGCAGTATCGCGGATGACGACCTTCTCTGGTGTGACGATTTCGAGTTGGAAAGTATCAGCCATTTCTGTCGTTCGTCATTGGAAAGTATCAGCCATTTCTCGTCATCGGTCGTCGGGCGTTAGCTAAGGCCAACGACGAACAGCCCACGGCGGTTCTTACGCGGCCGCCTTCATCTTCTTCGCGGCTTCGATCACTTCATCAATGGTGCCCTTCATGTAGAAGGCCTGCTCAGGAATATCGTCGTACTTGCCTTCGTTGATTTCCTTGAAGCCTTTGACCGTGTCTTCGATCTTCACGAAGCGTCCCGGCGCGCCCGTGAACTGCTCGGCCACGTGGAAGGGCTGCGACAAGAAGCGTTGAATCTTCCGAGCGCGGGCCACCGTCACCTTTTGATCTTCGCTGAGTTCGTCGATGCCGAGAATGGCGATGATGTCTTGCAAATCTTTGTAGCTTTGCAGTGTCTTCTTCACAGCTTGCGCAACGTCGTAATGCTCCTGACCCACAATCCGCGGATCGAGAATGCGCGAAGTCGAAGCTAGCGGATCGACGGCCGGGTAAATTCCGATTTCGGTCAGAGCACGCGAAAGCACCGTGGTCGCATCAAGGTGAGCAAACGTCGTTGCTGGAGCGGGATCGGTCAAGTCATCGGCAGGAACATACACAGCCTGCACCGAGGTGACGGAGCCTTTCTTGGTGGAGGTAATGCGCTCCTGCAATTCGCCCATTTCCGTCGCCAAGTTCGGTTGATAACCGACGGCGCTGGGCATGCGACCCAGAAGCGCGGAGACTTCTGAACCGGCCTGCGTGAAGCGGAAGATGTTATCGATAAAGAGCAGAGTGTCCGCGCCTTCGGCATCGCGGAAATATTCTGCAACCGTCAGTCCCGTCAGCGCCACGCGCAGACGCGCTCCTGGCGGCTCAGTCATCTGGCCATAAATCAAGGCAGCTTTGGAGTGTTCGGGATCGCCTGGCGTAATGACCCCGGACTCCGTCATTTCCAGCCACAAGTCATTTCCTTCACGGGTACGCTCGCCGACGCCAGCAAACACTGAAAATCCACCGTGCTGCTTGGCAACATTATTGATGAGCTCCATGATGACGACGGTCTTACCCACGCCGGCACCGCCGAACAATCCGATCTTGCCGCCCTTCAAGAAAGGCTGGATGAGGTCAATGACCTTTACGCCGGTCACAAACATTTCAGCGGTCGTCGCCTGCTCGTCAAACAGCGGCGCTTGGCGGTGGATGGGCATGCGCACTTTATATTGCACCGGGCCAAGCTGGTCGACAGGCTCTCCAATAACATTCATCACGCGACCAAGCGTTCCGCGACCCACGGGGACGGATATCGGCCCACCCGTATCAATCACTTTCATGCCGCGCACCATGCCGTCGGTGGCCTCCATAGCGACGCAACGCACCCGGCCTTCGCCTAAGTGCTGCTGCACTTCGAGAATGACATTTATGGGCGCGGGCACAGTAAAGCCATCACTAACGACGCGCAACGCCTCATAGATCGGAGGCATGTTCGCCTCGGAGAACTGGACGTCTACTGCGGGGCCTGAAATTTGAATCACGTGTCCTACATTTTCTGCCATATGAGTGAGTTCCTACCCTGCCGCGGCAGCGCCGCTGACAATTTCAATAATTTCTTTGGTAATTTTCGCCTGCCGTGCCCGGTTCATCACCAGGGTCAGCGAGCTGATAATGTCGGAAGCATTGCTGGTCGCGGCTTCCATCGCGGTCATGCGAGCCGCATGTTCGGCTGCTACTGATTCAAGCATCCCACGGAAAATCTGGATGCCGACATATTTCGGCAACAAGGCAGCGAAAATCTCTTGCGGTGATTGCTCATAAATGTAATCCACTTGCGTCCCGATTTGTGCTGCTTCTTTGTCTTCTGCGGAAGTGTCGTCGGGACGCAGCTTTGCCCCCGTCCCCTTTGCGGCTTCTATCGCCTGCATCTTTTGTTCGGCAGTCATTTCATCGGATTGGGCTATCTCCTGCTCGCCGATGTGCTCAATCGGAAGAATGCGCTCGACGACCAACCTTTGCGCAATGACCGATTTGAACTCGTTATAGACAATGTAAACTGCGTCAATCGCACCGTGTTCGTACTGCTCAATCGCGCGCTGGGCGAGATCCGACGCCAATTTGAATTCGATCTTGTTGAGCACGCCGACTTGTTCGCCGATCAGCGTGGTGCGCGGAGCTTCCTGCGATGCGGCTTGGCGAGGTTCTGCAACCGGAAACCGGCGCCTCATAAAATCGCGGCCCTTGCGGCCGACGGCTTCTATCTCAATGTTCCTGCCCTGTTTGCTCTGCAAGAAGCGCGCGGCCGCTTTGAGAATATTCGTGTTAAAGGCGCCCGCTAGGCCTTTATCGCCGCTGACGATGATCAGTAGGATGTTGTTTTCCGGACGACGAACCAGCAATCCATTGATGGGTTCGCCGGTGACTGGATCGTAGATTTCCGCCCGCGAAACCAGCGACTTCAAAACGTTGGTCAGCATCTGGGCATAAGGGCGCGCCGCCAACGCGCGCTCCTGCGCGCGGCGCAACCGTGCCGCCGAGACCATCTTCATGGCCTTGGTAATCTGCCGCGTGTTGATCACGCTGCGAATGCGCCGCCGAATGTCGAGAATGCTTGCCATAATTCAGTTTCGACTGTGAGGTTACCGGGTAGCCACGGCCTGCCGGCTGGCCACGAATGTCTCTTTTGCTTCTTTAATCACTTGTGCCATCTGCGCTTTGAGGCCATCATCAAGCACTTTCTTCTCCATGATCGTGCGCAGAAGCTGAGGATGACTCGCATCCACATACTTATAGAGCGCGGCTTCGAACTCGGAAACTTGCTCAACCGCCAGATCGTCAAGCGCACCGTTGGTCCCTGCGAAGATGATCAGAATCTGCTTGGAGAACGGCAGCGGCGAAAATTGCTTCTGTTTCAGCACTTCAACCAGTCGTTTGCCGCGATTCAACTGCGCTTGCGTAGCTTTATCCAAATCGCTGCCGAACTGCGCAAATGCCGCCAACTCGCGGTATTGCGCAAGTTCCAGCTTCAATGTTCCCGCGACCTGACGCATGGCTTTAATCTGAGCCGAACCGCCGACGCGGCTTACGGACAATCCAACGTTCACCGCAGGGCGAATGCCCTGGTTGAATAGATCGGTTTCCAGGAAGATCTGGCCGTCGGTGATGGAAATCACATTGGTTGGGATGTAAGCAGAAACGTCGCCCGCCTGCGTTTCAATAATGGGCAGAGCGGTTAAAGATCCGCCGCCGTTCTTGTCGCTGACTTTTGCGGCGCGTTCCAGCAAGCGCGAGTGGAGATAGAAGACGTCTCCGGGGTATGCTTCGCGCCCCGGTGGCCGCCGCAGCAGCAACGAAATTTCGCGATATGACGCCGCGTGCTTCGAAAGATCGTCATAAATTACGAGTGCATGGCGCTTAGTGTCACGGAAATATTCGCCCATGGCGCAGGCGGCGTAAGGCGAAATGTACTGCATTGGCGCTGGTTCAGAAGCCGACGCCGCCACGACGATCGTGTACTCCATTGCGCCAGCATCTTCAAGAATCTTAACGACTTGCGCAATCGAAGAACGCTTTTGACCGATCGCGTTGTAAATACAAATCAGGTCATTGCCCTTGCTGTTGATGATGGTATCGAGCGCCACGGCGGTTTTTCCCGTTTGACGGTCGCCAATGATCAACTCGCGCTGGCCACGGCCGATCGGAATCATGCTGTCAATGGCTTTGAGGCCAGTAGCCATCGGTTCACGTACCGGTTGGCGATCAATCACGCCGGGTGCCAGACGCTCCAAGGGGATGAACTGGCTGGTGGCAATGGGCCCTTTATCGTCAATCGGCTGCCCGAGCGAGTTCACCACACGTCCAATCATGGCTTCGCCCACGGGCACGCTGATAATCTTGCCGGTGCGCTTGACCTCGTCGCCCTCTTTAATCTCGGTATATTCGCCGAGAATAACCACACCGACCTGGTCTTCTTCCAGGTTCATGGCAATACCGGCGATGCCATGCGGAAACGAAAGCAGTTCGCCGGCCATGACTTTGTCGAGGCCGTAAACGCGCGCGATACCGTCGCCCAGCGTGATGACCGTGCCAACCTCATCGACCGCGACTTTCGAGTCGTAGTTTTCGATTTGCGCTCGGATTAACTGTGTAATTTCGTCTGCCTTAATCTGTGCCATAAGTTCAGTTTCTTTCGAATAATTTGAATGACAGCAAAGCTAGCCGCCGATTATCTCTCGAATTCTTTCGAGCCGCCCTTTGACGGAACCGTCGTAGATCATGCTGCCCACGCGCATGAGCGCGCCACCTAACAGCGACTCATCCCGCGAATATCGCGATCGCACTTTCTTCCCCGTAAGTTTGCCAGCCTGGGCCTCAAGATTTGCGCGCTCTGCGCTGCTAAGCTCTCGCGCCGTAGTAATTTCTACCTCAACAAACCCCAGCCGCGAGCCTAGATCTTTCTCAATCTGCAACAAAATCTCCGGAAGAAAAGAAATTCGGCCGTGATCAATGAGCACAGCAATGAAATTGCGTGTCGTCGCCGAATAACCGTCGCGCTTTGCGATGACGTCCAGCACTGCACGCTTTTGCTCGGCGGGAATCGAAGGCGTTTCCCACGCCAGTCGCAAATCCCGACTTTCCGCCAGGAGACTGGCGATGGATTTCACCTCACCCAGCGCACTTTCCGCATCGAGCTTGCCATAAATCGCTGCGTCTGCAAATGCGCGCGCGTAAGTGCTGGCGACCGGAGCCATATCTATCGTCGATCCTTTCCGGTGTCGCCGCCATTCACGGAAAGCTGCTGCGCGAAGCTTCCCACCAAGGCGCGGTCGGATGCCTCATCGACACGGATCTGCTTTCCCGCGAGGGAAACGGCGAGATCCGCCGCGAACGCCGTCAAATCGCGGCGGGCTGCCTTTACAGCAGCATCAATCTCGTGCCCGGCCCCTTCGACAATCCGTCGCGCATCTTCATCCGCGGCCGCCTTGATTCGTTGTTCTTCGGCCGCCGCCTCTTTTTCGCCTGCTGCGCTCATTGCCGCGATTTCCGTTCCCAAGCGTGAGAGGCGCGCCTCCACGTCGCTCAACCGCCGGTTCGCGTCCGCGCTGGCCTGTCGAGCCTCTTCCATTGCCTTCTGAATAAGGCCCGTTCGATTGCGAAAGACTCCAGGCAAATTCTTGCGCGAGAACCAGAAAATCGCGCCCGCCACGATGGCAAAATTCAAGATCACACAGAGCCAATATGCATGCTCCATATCGAGGCCTGTGAGCCTCGCCACCATCTTCACCGCCGACGAGCGCTTGAATTGGGCGGTGTCGTCTTCGCCGGCTGCTTCCCGCGATTCTGCTGCTAATTGGCGGCCCAAATGGGCCTTATTCGAATCCGGTGACTGGCTCGCCTGATCTTGCGCAGGCGCTTGCGAAGCGGAGGCAGGCGCAGTAGAAGATTGTGCCCACCCCTTTCCGCCGCAGACTCCGGCGACAGCGAGCATCACGACAAGTAATTGCTTTTTCATTGGCCGCCCGCGCTTGCTGGTTGCAGCACAACCCGAATAATTTCTGATGCCAGCCTGGCGCTCTCGCCTTGTAAGGCTTCGCGAGCAGATAGCTTATCCCGTTCGATTTCAGCCTTTGCCTGCTGTACCCGAGCTTGAGCCTTCGCGCGGGCGTCTGCAACGGCCTGTACTCGAATCTGCAAAGCTTGCTGCCGCCGTGCTTCTTGCCGTTGGAACAAGGCCGTCCGCGCATCACGCAGCTTCTGCTCGTACTCTGCTGTCTTGGCCTCTGCAGCAGCTACATCCGCGCGAGCTTTCTCGATCGCTCCCTGAGTCTTGCTTCGCCGTTCGGCGAGCACACGGCCCAGCGGTCTATGCACAAGAAACAAATAGGCGAGATACAAAACAACCATGAAAACTATGGTCGGGATGGAACCAAACAGTAATTCGCCCAGCTGTCTTAATGTCTCATCCATGGATTTTGCTTGATGGTGCCCCGCGCGCTATGAGGGTGTCAGAAACTACTCATTATACATCCGATTTTACTGCCGTCAACGAGGAATCAGGACGATTCCCACATTTACCGTATTGGCCTATTTTTCGGGCGAAATCGCGAAACAATCCTTGACTTCCGCTCGCGAGGGAATAGCATGGAAATATCACCTCCGATCCAATCCGGATCGAATGGGCCGTTAGCCAAGGAATGTCACCGCTTCTTGGTTGCCGGCCCATTTAATTTTTGGAAGGAAGTACGCTATTTCTCCGACCAGGTTCGCACGCGCCGCAATACGGACTCCGGCGCTTCCACTTCCAGCATCACCGCACCATCCAGGTATTTTCGCGAGTAAATGCGGGATTTCGCTTCCAATAGCGCCAGCATTTTCCCTTCGCTTTGAGGGATACGCAGCTTGACTCGGCTCACAGCATCTTCAGCGAGCATCCGATCGACACTCTCGAGCAATGTACTCATCCCAATGTTTCTGGCCGCTGAAATATGCACAGTCGCAGCGTCGTCTCGCAAGGATTCTCTCTGCGTTGGTGGCAGCAGGTCGATCTTGTTCATCACCCGCAAGCGCGGCTTCTTATCTGCTTCAAGTTCTTTCAGCACCTTTTCGACTTGCACGTCCTGCTCAATCGAAAGTGCGCTGCTGGCATCGGAGACATGCAATATCAGCGAAGCCTTCTGAACTTCCTCCAGCGTGGCGCGGAACGCGGTGACCAGAGTGTGAGGCAGATTGCGAATAAACCCTACCGTGTCTGACAACAAGACCGTTCGCCGCGAAGGGAGTTCCACTCCGCGAATCGTTGGATCGAGAGTCGCAAACATCCGCGGCGATTCGAGGACGTCAGCTTTGGTCAACGCATTGAATAGAGTGGACTTGCCCGCATTGGTGTAGCCGACCAGAGCGACGGTGGCAACAGGCACAGATTCACGCCGTTGCCTTTGCTGTGCCCGAATGCGCCGGACATTTTCAATTTGTTCTTTTACATGCCGTATTCTGCGGTAAATTTTTCGCCGGTCAGTCTCAAGCTGAGTTTCACCAGGGCCGCGTGTCCCGATGCCACCGCCTAACTGAGACATCTCCACGCCCCGCCCGCCGAGCCGGGGCAGCATGTATTCAAGCTGGGCCAATTCGACTTGCAACTGTCCTTCACGGGTTCGGGCATACTTTGCAAAAATGTCGAGAATGAGCTGCGTCCGGTCAATCACGCGGCTGTGAACTATACGCTCGATGTTGCGCTGTTGCGATGCAGTCAAATCATGGTCGAACAGAATCAGGTCTGCCGCGACCGATGCTGCCGCTCCAGCGATTTCTTCGAGTTTGCCGCTGCCGACGAGGGTTGCCGGATCCGGCCGGTCACGGCGCTGCAAGAACTCACCGGCAATTTCCGCCCCAGCGCTGGTCGCCAGCGTGCGTAGTTCAGCGAGCGATTCTTCCGCGCTGAACTCCGGAACGGCGGGAGCTTTACTGGCAGCGCTCGAGCTCGCGGCATCTCGCGCCACTTGTATTTGGCCCGAATTTTTTCCTTTATTGCTGCGGGTGCGGCTGCGATAGTCCAACCCGACCAGGAAAGCGCGCTCTTTCGCACACCCCACTGTCCCAACCGGTGAAGCGGATGGCCCACGAGCCTCGCTAGGGTTAACCGGCGATGAGGGTGTTTGGGGTCGTTTTCCGCGCAATGAGACGATACTCTTAACTTTCCGAACCGGACGCGCCAACCGCCGCTGCTGAGGATGCCGCTGGGGTTCCCGCGCTCGCTGAACGATCCGGGTGCGCGTGCACACTTCTTCCCATCGCAATCGTAGAAATCGCGTGTTTGAAGATCAACTGCTCCTGGTTGCCCGTTTCCAGCACCACAGAGTATTTATCGAACGAGCGGATGCGTCCTGCTAATTTCACCCCGCTCAACAAATAAATCGTGATATTCGTGCGCTCTTTTCGTGCGGTGTTGAGAAATGTGTCTTGTATGTTTTGCGCCGGCTTGCTTTCCATGCCGCTCTCCTTACGGATCTTGAGCCGACCGGATCTTTCCAACTAAGATCTTGTCGAGCAAAGATCTCGTTGCTAGCGTTGGCGGAACGGCCAACTTCGTTGCCCCATAAACCTAGGAGTCCAGAAGGTCTGCGCTTTCCCGGAAATGGAAATGCCGCGTACCCGGTATAACCCGTACGATACGGCGTTCCCGCGCTCTTTTCAACCGGATTCGTACAGTAAGTTTCGGTACACTGGTAATACATGACCCCATCCGCGAATCGAGTCAACCCATGACGCTTCCGCTGATTTTGGCCGTTCTGACGGGGCACGCCTCTCCGCCCCTTATAAGTTTTCCCCGCGATGGGAACACTAATTTCCTCATGTTCCTTCGCTGGGTTCATTTCCTCGCCGGCATCACCTGGATCGGCCTTCTTTACTTCTTCAACTTCGTCAACATTCCCTTCATGAATGAACTGGACAGTGCAACGAGAAGCAGGGTTTTTCCGCCTCTGATGTCGCATGCAATGTTGTGGTTTCGTAACGCGTCCTTTCTCACGGTTCTCGCGGGACTCATTTACTGGGGACAGATCGTCTCCTCAGACGCCAAAAACGCCGGCGCAACTTCCGGTGTGGCAATGGGAAGCTTTTTCGCCGTTTGGACCATCGCCTGGGCGCTCATGTACTTCCCTTTAAAAATCGGCAAAGGCGCATTCGACAAGGGCCCGGTCCTCGCCGTTTTATATACGATTATCCTTTTCTGCGCCGCTTGGCTCTTTCTGGCCCTCAATCATCACGGCTGGGAGAGCAATCGCATGCTCGCCATCGGCATCGGCGGCGGATTCGGCTGGATCATGATGTTGAACGTTTGGGGAGTCATCTGGCGCATCCAAAAGCGCCTTATCCTCTGGACAAAAGAAAGCGCGGCCACCGGCAAACCCATGCCGCAGGAAGCAAAAGCGATGGCACGCATGGCCTTTCTTACCTCGCGAGCCAGCACGTTCATCTCTATCCCGCTGTTGTTCCTCATGGGCGCGGCGAACCACTATCCCATGTTTGGCGGATAATGTTTGCTGGATAATGTCTGGCGGATAACGCTCGGCGGATCAGATACAACTCGCGGGGGAAGAGCCGCCCTCGGCTGTCGCATCGGGCGCGACTCCGACCACGTTGCCATTCCGAGCCGTCCCTACCCGTGTGAAGCGCGACCAGAACGGGCGAGGCTTCTGCCATTCATGCCCACAAAATGAAACCCTCCCGCGCGAGCGGGAGGGCCATTCGACGATACTGCCTAGAACGTAAACTTCGCCGCCAACTGAATTCCGCGTGGGCCACCACCACCGAGGAACGGGTTGCCGATGCCCACGTCGCCCGTCGCCGTGATCTGGTAATAACCATTTCCAACTTCACGTCCATTGGCTGGCGGAGCAAAGCCGCACGCGCAACCATGCGTTCCGTCCGGATAGACCTTCAGTGGCGAAATCGGGTTCGACGCTGGGTCAGCTATGAATAGCGGCAAAACTGGATTGGAAAAGTTCGGGTGATTCAGGATATTGAAGAAATCAGCCCGAAGCTGTAGGTTTACACGCTCGGTAATTGCCGTGTCCTTGTAAATCGCCACGTCCCACTGCTTGAAAGTCGGGCCCGAGAGCGAGTTTCTTCCCAGGTTTCCATAATGCCGCGTGCCCGGAATGCAATCATCCGCAAAGCCATTGTAGGTATCGAGAGTTGCGCCCGACGTACAAGGCATCGCGAACGAACCGAGATTGAGGAACTGCGACGGGTTGCGTTTGTTATAGGTGATCGGGCCAACCACGTCGGGACGGTCGAAGCCGTCTCCACCTCCGCTGTAATCGTCCTCGTAGTTGTAATTCAGAGTAAACGGCTGCCCGCTCTGTAGCGTCGCCGCGCTGTCAATGCCCCAGCCGTTTTTCAGCCGCTGCATGCTGCCCCCCATCTTCGGGAAAGCATAGCTTGCGATCCAGACGAAGCGGTGCGGAATATTGAAGTTCGAGGGGCCGTATTCAACTTGTGGCGCCGTGCTGTTTTGCGGCTGGGCCGCGTTCACGACAAAGTCTTCGCCGTCGCTCGAGTTGTCCAGCGATTTGGAGTACACATAATTCACGGTCGAGGTAAATCCGTGGTAATTTGCCACGCGCAAACTCGTCTGCAATGAGTTGTAGTCGGACGACCCGAAGGAATTTTCCTGGAAAATGTAAACCGCCCCATTCGGGAAGCCATAATTACGCGGTACGGTGAAATCATTGATGCAATTGCATGCTAGGTCCGACGACGTGATTGTCGCCTGCGATGGCTGATTGATGTCGTAGAAGCGGAACAACCGGTGCCCCTGCGATCCTACATATCCGACTTGCAAAGAAACGCTCTTGGAAAACTGGTGCTGAATATTGACGTTGTAGTTTTCCATGTACGGCGTCTTGATGTTGCGGTCGAATGAAAAGATGTCGCACTCCACCGAGCATCCAGGTGTGCCGTAGAACGGCGTATTGGGAATGTAAACGCCATTTGCATCAATTGCCGCCGGGTTGATATTTGCCATTTGTACCGGATTCGGGCCAATGTTGTTATACGCAGGACCAGGCGCATAGAAAGTCGGATAGGGCAGGTGGCCCAGCATCATGTCCTGCGAAAACGCGTCAAAAAAGAGTCCCCACCCCGCGCGGATAACCGTGGTTCCCTTGCCGCTCATGTCCCACACCACGCTCAGCCGGGGCGAAAAATTTGTCTTGTCGGGGTTGTAGAGGCCAGGTAGCCCGCCTCCCCCTACCTGTTGCAGCGTGCCTGCGCTTCCCGACGTCGGGACGAAATCGGAGAACAGATTGTTCTTTTCCGCTACGACCGAGTAATAATCCCACCGCAATCCGTAGTTCAGCACGAGGTGGGGCGCCACGTGGTAGGCATCTTGGAAGTAAAATCCAAAGCCATTCTGGTAGGTGTGGCGTCGTGTATCGCCGGTGTAGTCAAAGGCGCCGAATGCTGAGGTCTGAGGGATCATCTGAAGCATGTCTTCGAGTGTGCTGAAACGAATTCTGCCACGAGAATATTTGTCGAAGCTCTGTTCGATGCTTGTGCGATGAAAATCTCCCCCAAACTTGATGTCGTGCTTATTGAGCTTCCACGAGATGTTGTCAATTACCTGACTATTGGTGTCCACGCGTTGGCGCGGATCGCCTGAGGTCGCTCCCAGCTGCGAGAAGAAACCCGCGCCTCCCGTTGCGTTTGGGGCAAGTATGATGATGGGCAGACCTTGCGAATTACAGGTGCCGAAAGTGACCGGAACATTGCAAAATCCAATGCTGCTTGGATTGAAGCTCTGATCCTGAGGGAAAAATCCTTCCGCAAACCGGTTCCATCCATAACGCAGTTCATTAACTTTGGTCGGAGACAAAACGGTCACGTTCGAGATCGAGACTAACTGCACCCTCGTCGGCGTCACCGTGTCATAGCCAGGCAACTGGCCGCCAGTTGCATTGAGAGCTAGAGGAAATTGCTGCGTGCTATCGCCAAAGAAATACCGCCCGCTAATGTTGTCTTTCTGGCTAAAGTTATGATCAATTTTCGCGATGACGCTGCTCAAATTGTTTAAGGACGGGGCATTGGCGATGTAATCCGTCGCAAAATTCCCATTCGCATCAAAGCACCCGGAATCGTTGGACGTAACGCCTGGCACATAGCGATTAGCGTCATGAGGATAAAAATTAACCAAAGCCTGTCCAATTGAGCTTACCTCCCCGCCAGAGCCCGTTATAGCAGCCTGTGCAGCGCTGATCTGACCGAGAGTTGGAACACAATCCAAAGAAACGACCCCCACATTCTCCCGTTGTCCCTCATAATCTAAGAAGAAGAATGTCTTGTCCTTTACAATCGGGCCGCCTACCGACCCGCCAAACTGGTTATTGTGAAATGGCGCTTTCGGCACCGAGGTTGTATCAAAATAATTGCGCGCATCGAGCGCGTCATTCCGGAAGTACTCAAACGCCGTGCCGTGGAGGGCATTGGTTCCGCTCTTGGTAACAATATTTACCACTGCGCCGGCATTCCGCCCGTACTCCGGCTCGAAGTTAGAGAGGACGCGCATGTCGGAAACAGCATCGATCGGCAAGATTGCAGACGGCGTCGCGAACACACCGCCCTGATTGATCGCCGGGTCGTTGCGGTAGCCATCGTTCATGTCCGTGCCATCGAGCAAGTAGTTGTTAGATCGTCCCCGCGCTCCGTTCATGCTGAACTCGCCAAAGGATCCCGGGGAGTCCGTAATTTGGTCGGGAGATCCAGCCACGCCCGGATTTAGAAAGATGAGCTTCGTGTAATCGCGTCCGTTGATAGGCAGATCTTTTACGGCGTCCTGGGTCAGCACGCCGCCCAGCGTATTGTTTGTCGTTTCAATAGTTGGCAGGCTCTCGCCCGACACTTCCACCTGCTCATTCACTTGGCCTGGCTTCAGCGAAACATCCACCCGGCGCTCCGTCGCCACGTCAACGGCGACGCTGCTCGTCACCGATGTCTGGAATCCCTTTTGTGTAACCGTCACACTGTATGTGCCCACCGGCAATTCGGGCACGGCGTACGTCCCGTCAGCGCTGGTATTGGTCACGCGGTCCTGCCCGGTGTTCACGTTGTGAATCTTCACGCTGGCGCCCGGTATGACCGCGCCCGAAGCGTCCGTGACCGAGCCCAGAATCGTGCCGCGGAAGGTTTGCGCTGCTAAAGATCCAGCCATCAGAACCACACAAGCAAGGATCGCCCGCACTCTCATTGGAAAGTCTCCCATTCGCATAAAGTGAAGTGCATCAATAATTTGCCGCTAAACCCAAGCCGGACTCTAAAATTCTCTAGCTCGAAAGTTTAGTCTGGAAATGGGCTAATTGGAATACAAAATATTAATGGGAGCCAAAAGAGGAACGATAACCAAGGTAAGCGGAAACTGGGGAGCATCCGGCAACCACGTAATAAGCCGGCACTTCTAGAAAATAAAGGCTACGCCGCCACGAACACTGCGCGCCGCCTGCACCAGATAGACGGTATGGCCATCCTGCCCGACAACAGGCACGTAACCTTGCGCCAGCAGGTTACGCAAATCCACCATCGCTTCAAGGTGGCTCGGCAAAAAACCCGTGCCGGGAATCGGTTGCCTGAAGAAAAGGTTCAGGTAAGGGTCAGCTTGCCCCATCGACGCATTAAACATATCCACGGGAGTGAGTGACGGCCCACTAACCCATTGGTAAGAAGCGATCCAACCGGTTTTCGCGCCCGGCAACGTCCCTTTGATTTTGCCGGTCAAGGCATGCCGCTGTTTCACCGTGCTCCAATCGCGGACCGCTTCCAACGTGGAATCGGCGCCGTCGGGGGTCAGGACCCCGCCATACGCATAATCGAAGGTCGTCGTCATACGTGAGCTAAGCTTCGTCTCGACGGCTACGCGTACGCCTTGCGCGTCCAACCGTCGTCCACGATAGGTGAACGTACCGGAGTAGACATCGGGTAACACTTCCCCGCTCACCGCCGAATATACGCCCACGCCAGTAAGCGCGGGGTCGGCAACGCGGTCAAAATAAGCGGCCAGCTGTAATGTGTTCTTACCTGCACGATGCGAAACCGACATTTCCTGATGGTGTGCCCGCTCGAGCGTGGCCCGGTAACCCACAATGCTCATCCGAGGACTTGAATCACTCAGGTCAGAGGCTTCGCGGTCAAAACCCTTTTCCGCGAGGTTGTCGGGCTCGGAAGTTGCATAGGCATAACTGACCACGGTATCAGGCGAAAGATGAAAATCCGCCGAACCAAACGGGCGGAATGCGCTCACGCTGCCGAGGAATTGAATCGTTTGCAGCTCGCTGCCGAACTTCAATTCCAACACGTCGCCAAACTTCATATCATCTGAGGTTGTCAACGCCACCGATTGAAAATCGGAATTGGGCAATGCGAGCGCCGGGGAAGCCAGGCTACGAGCGGTCACGGCAATGCTGGAACCCGAGCCGTCCATATTGGACTGCGTATAACCCGCCCGCAAGACCGTCGCAGGGGTGGAATAACCGTAGCCAAGATTGCCGCTTAGAGTCGCGGTACCTGTTGCGGAAACCGGCTTTGTCAGGGAAAATTCGGTGCTCATGTCCGAACTGTTCAGAAATCCATCTGCGCTGGAGCCCGCCATGAAAGAAAGCATTCCCGTGACATCGTGAAAAGTTGAAGTGCGCTCGCGCGATGCAGCTAGCGTCGGGTCCTGGAAGCGCAGAATAGGCCGGTCTGAAACCGATCGCAACACCCACTTCCAATCGTCATTGTCGTTCTGGTTGGCGCGGAGGGGCGGTAATTGCACCGCGTCAAAAATAGAATTCAGAGTCACATCCACAACCGTACTCGTGCCCGCCCGCAATCCGATCTTCTCGCGCACAGCTGGTAGAAACGAGGGCACAGTGACGTGAATGCTATATGTTCCGGGAAGTAATCCTGAAATGTAATAGCGGCCGTCCTCGTTGGTAAACGCCTTGAATGAATGGAATTGCGCGCTGAGGATCTCAACCACTGCCCCCATCTGGGGCACACCGCTGGCGCTACGCACCTGGCCTGTGATTGAGCCGGGATGCTCCGAGGCCATGAGAGGCAGCCCACAAAGCGACGCCAGCATAAACAGTAATCCGAGTTTGCGGAACATCATCCCACCGCCTCGCTGGAAGCGGGTCGCTTACTCCACCGCAAACGTCGCGGTTGGATCAAGCGACTGCTTGGAGATATTGTCACTTACCTTGATTTGAATTCGATAAGTACCCGGATCAAGGTAGGCGGCCTCGAGAGATTTCTGTAGGGTCACTTGGTCGCCGACATTCCCCATTTTATCCGTAGTTTCCACCGTATGAATCACCGGTTTATTGGTGGCTACGTTCACCACATCATACTCCACTGTCGCCGAAGGTTTGTGGGTTTTTTCATCCACGCCCAGGTTATAAACCTGCATCCAGAAGTTCAGCTTCTGGCCCCGTTTAAAGCTCGCGGGCTTGCCATCCGCCGGGGGCACCCGCGGGCGCACCTTCGTCGCTCCAATCACAAACATGCCCGTTCCCACGTTCTTCGAAGCCACCGGCTCCATGTCGTCGGCAATAATCAACGACGATGATGCCAGTTTGTCGTCCTCAAACTCCGGAACCACAATTCCCTTGCTCCAGGTCCCTTTACGGTCGCCGTTAACATCTTTGACCACAATGTCCAAACGATAACGGCCCGGGCGAAGCGGAAGCGCTTTCCAATAAACTTGCGAATTCTCCACCGCCTTCGGCAGCAATTCGGCAGGAATGTCCGCTTCGACCGTGTCTTCGAAGGTTTGCGCAACTTTGCCGGTCAGCGTCGAAACCCGGCCGAAAATATTCACCGTTCCCCGCTGCACTCCGTCTTTGTTAACAAAAGTGATGTCGCGATTCTTGAGCTGCACTGTCACCGGAACCAGTACTGTGTCATCCGTAACGCGCACGAAATCAGTCAGCACATCGAAAGGCATCAGGTTGTAAGTAATCTTGGTCCGCACCACTTCCTCAAGATCCTTGAATTTCACGTCGGGCGGTTTGGTCAATTTTGCAAATTGCTCGAGCCGATCAAATTCCTTGCTCGCATTGGCTGCCGTACCTGGCCCGGCGCCCAGCGTTTCCAGCCCACCATTCAATCGATCGGCTTTGCTGGTAAGACCCATCTGCTCGTAAAGCGTTTCACCGCCATTGGGAGTCTCGGCCAACGCGTCCTTCTCCCCGCGGTCAATCGTCATGTGATACTCGCCGCACATGCACGTGTCCACGAACTCGATAATGACTTCCTGCCCAATCCCTTCGAGATAGCGATAACGCCAATCTTCAAACGGATACGTGGATGTCGTTCCGCCGCCTTCTTCCATCGGACGGTCATACGTTCCACCTGAGGGATGTGCATCTATTTCATCCGGAGGCCCGAACACGATGTAAATGCGCCCGCGATCCGTCTTCCATCCGGGGATGCCGGCGGCAAAATGCTCGTTGGCATACTCGATGCGGCGGTAATGCTCTTCCTTGAATTCGTTCTCTTCCGTGTCTGGCGTGGGGTCGCGGCGCTGCCAGAAGGCCTCAATGAACTGGTCGCGTTCTTCGTCATTGGAAAGCTGTTTAAACGCCGCCCGTTCTTCGTCGGTGATGATGTAGGCTACGTCCTCATTCAGCCATTTCTTGTAAGAGCCACTTAGTTCCTGTTTCAGCGCCTTGGCATTCTGCTTCTTTTGCTTGTCCGTAAGAGGCCGCTTCAAAGGATCGCTGTCGGAATTGCTGGGAGCTGCCGTAGAATCGGCGCTTCCGGACTTGGCGTCCTGTGCCGCAACCGAAGCTAATAAACCCAATGAGATCAGTAATATGACTGAAAGCCTAAACCTGAAACCGGACTGAACCATTGTGGGGACTCCTCGGACGTGCGACAGATACAACAATTCTATGGAATTGGATGCCTCAACGCAAGCAAAAGGCAGCCCAAATTCGTCACCTGCCTGGCGTCGTGACTCGGCTATACTTTGTAGGATCCCGGGGAACTTTCTGCGGGTGCGGGCCGTACCAACCCAGTAGCCGCGCAGGGCATAGATTAGCGCATCTGATTTAGGGAGAATCGGATAACAAGACGCCGGTTCGTGCGTCCAACAGGAATCCAGCTTGGGGCCGACCCTAAAGCAAGACGACAAGACTGGAGCGGTGAGTGTCCGAGAGGGACGAGGAGTCAAAAATGGCGACGGCAGAAGTCATCAGCATCGAGCAGCCGGCAGTGTCCGCACCCCCTGAGTCGGTCATGATCGCGACCATTGACCTGTGGAAGACCTACGACATGGG